>Ga0105055_10004760_pt1 | contig 19607 bp, 18 predicted proteins | sample BON03_FD_78090 | JGI IMG/M metagenome (GOLD analysis project Ga0105055, IMG submission 78090) | Freshwater microbial communities from Lake Bonney liftoff mats and glacier meltwater in Antarctica - BON-03 | ecosystem: Environmental > Aquatic > Freshwater > Ice > Glacier meltwater | place: Lake...
ATGCTTTGATTACACAAGCCTCGTTGGTTGCTTTATGCTCCGTACCTCTGAGCACTACCCTACCATAAACGGTTGTTTCGAGAGTAGCTGGTTCAACAGGCTTTACTTTTATACAGGCGGTTATACTGCAAAGCAGCAGCATACCCAGCCAGAGGGGTATAAATTTCATGGGACTTTTTTAGGAAATTGAAAAAAGTGTCGGACTCACCCAAGTGGATAGCCGGATTCAGCCAAAGCTGAAATATTTAGCAAAGATTCCCTGGTAGCGTGGTAATACACCTACATGTAGCCCGAATACAGTGCGAAAGCGAAATGTCGCTGCGACCGGCTTTGGAGGGGTTGCTGTTTAACATGCTGATGTAGAGGGTTATAAATGTGAAGCTATACTTTATTTTTATATTAGCAATGACCAGAAATGGATATTATTTTAATCTAAATAATTGGCTTCAAAATTGACAAGTTTCTAAAAAGTAGAATCTTAACAGAACATAGATTTTATCCCAATTATGAAATAATTCCCATCGAATTAAACCCCCAAAGCTCCCCTTCGTCTATATTGCACCCAACAGCACGACCCTACTTGGAAAAACACAGTCCGAAGGAAATTGATCTCCGCATCCTGCAGCTTTACCGCAACAACGATAGCAGCGATCAGGCGTTTTCTCTTTTGGTGAAAACCTATAAGGAAAGACTGTACTGGCATATCCGCAAAATGGTGATCGACCACAACGATACCGATGACCTGCTGCAAAACGTATTTGTCAAAGCCTGGAAAGGCCTGACGAATTTCCGCGAAGATGCTGGACTCTACACCTGGCTTTACCGCATTGCTACCAATGAATGCCTGAGTTTTCTCACCAGCAAACGCCGCCGTTTGTTTCTGCCCATAGGCGATATCAGCGATGAACTGCTCGGTAAACTCGAAGCCTCTGCCAGTCCCGATGGAGATAAAATCAATTACAAACTCCAGCAAGCCGTGCTCACCCTACCCGACAAACAACGACTCGTATTTAATATGAAGTACTACGACGATATGAGTTACGATCAAATCGCCGCCATTACCGGCACCTCGGTAGGCGCTCTGAAAGCATCCTACCACCATGCTGTGAAAAAAATTGAAGCAGAACTCGACCCCCATTAAACCTTTGCCATTCTCAACCCTCCAAACCACCGATGCCAACCAAATTAGATCATAAACATAAACAGCTGCCCTACGATGCGCCGTATGCCTACTTCGAAAATTTCGACGATAAGCTAAAAGCGCGCATCGAAGCAGCCAATACCGGGCCTACCCGTGTTTGGTGGATGCAGCCCCGTTGGCAAATTGCCACCGCGGCGGTATTGCTTTTTAGTGGTGCCTGGTTTTTTAATGGGCAACAAACTAAACCGTTGACACTGGCTGAAATCTCCCCTGAAGAAAAAGTTGATTACCTCTATACCCATACCGATACGTATTTTACGTTGCTTGCTGGAGAAGAGGAACTTGAGCTATCTATGGAAAATATCTGGCTGAACAAGGCAGAAGCCGAAAGCTACCTTGAGTCAGAAAATCTTGAAATATTGATCACAGAATTATGAAAAAACAATTACTCCTGCTTTTTTTGCTAATCATTGGCCTCAGCAGTCAGGCGCAACCGGGAGGTCGCTATGCCCAGATGAAAAGTGCCAAAATCGGATTTTTCACCAAAGAGCTTCAGCTTACCGAAGACGAAGCCCAGAAGTTTTGGCCAGTGTACAATAAATTCGAAGCCGAGAAAGAAGCTCACCGCAAAAAAATGATGGTCGAAGTTGGTAAGTATCGAAAAGAAGTTGAACAATTGAATGAGGCCGAAGTCGAGCAATCCCTAGAAGCGTATCTTGTCTTACGTCAACAAGAAGTTGATATCGATAAAAAATACTACCCCGAATTCAAAAAAGTATTGCCGATACGCAAGGTGGCGCTGTTATACTCCGCTGAAAAAAGATTTCAAAGAGAAGTGCTTCGCAGCCTGCAGGATCAAGGTCCGGGGAGGGGCACAAGAAGATAGTATCAGAAGCGTTTCGCTTAGGGTCTAGTTGGGTTGAATGCGCTTCGAGAGGAGCGCATTCTTTTTTTGTCTCCACTTCACCGCCACCGCTTAGTTTTGTGCATGCTTAGTCAACGCCAGCTTTTTTTTAGCCACCTCGCCCAGACTTCCGATTTTCCCTTGGCCTTAGAAATTGTGTCGGCCGAAGGTTTATACATGACCGATAGGGAGGGTAAACGGTATCTCGATCTAATTTCGGGTATAGGTGTCAGCAATGTGGGGCACCGCCATCCGCGTGTTGTTGCCGCCATTCATGCCCAGGTGGATGCTTATATGCATTTGATGGTGTATGGGGAATATGTTCAACATCCCCAAGTACAATTGGCGGAGCGTCTGGTGAAGCTTCTTCCTGCACCGCTAGATAATGTATTTCTTACCAACAGCGGCACCGAAGCAGTAGAAGGCGCCCTCAAATTAGCCAAACGTTATACCGGTCGCACGGGTTTGGTAACCTTCAAAGACACCTACCACGGTTCAACGCATGGGGCGTTGTCGGTGATGGGTAACGAAACCTTCAAAAATGCCTTCCGACCGCTACTGCCCGATGTACAGATACTCGACTACAACGTGCCCGAGCAACTTGCGCTTATTACCACACATACTGCTGCCGTTATTGTAGAGGGTGTGCAAGGTGAAGCGGGTTATAAAACACCGGATGCCAGCTGGATGAAGGCCCTGCGGCAGCGCTGTTCGGAAACGGGTGCCCTCCTCATTGTCGACGAAATTCAAAGCGGTATGGGGCGAACCGGCAAGCTGTTTTCCTTTGAACATTACCATATTGTTCCCGATATCGTTACCCTCGCAAAAGGACTGGGAGGAGGTTTGCCGATAGGCGCTTTTGTTGCTTCGGCCGAAGTGATGGGCAGCCTCAAAAACAATCCAATACTTGGTCATATCACCACTTTTGGTGGTAATCCGGTCTGTGCAGCCGCTGCGGTTGCGGTATTGGAGGTGATGGAGGATGAAAATTTATGTGACGGTATTGCTGCCAAATCTGCGCTTTTCCGGAGTTTACTGCAACACCCGCGTATCGAGGGCATGAGCGGTTTGGGCTTAATGCTGGCAGTGGATTTAGGGAATTTTACTTTTAATAAAGCGGTGATCGACCGCTGCATGGCCCATGGTTTGATCGTCGACTGGTTTTTGTTCAACGACCGCTCCATGCGTATCGCTCCCCCGCTAACCATCACCGAAACCGAAATCCGGTGGGCATGTGCCTTGATTTTGGAAAGCATTTCGGCGGTGGCCGCGGCGAAAGCATAATTCTTATGCGGAGAGCCGCCGCTTAAGTCTTATTTTTGCCTCAAAGTACAGCCCATGAAACTAGTATCCTATCTACACGAGGCCGATGCCCGTCTCGGTTTATATCTCGATGGCAGCATCTACGACCTGAACAGCATCGATACCAATATACCTGACAGTATGAACGGTTTTTTGTACGAAGGTGCCGAAGCCATGGATGCCGCACGGACGGTAGAAGCTGCTTTGTTGGCAGGACACCTCAAAGCAACGCCGATAGCTATTAGTGCCGACGACTTACTGGCTCCCGTGCCCTTTCCCACCTCTTGCCGCGATGGTTATGCCTTCCGCCAGCATGTAGCATCGGCCCGTAAGAACAGAGGCGTGGATATGATTGCGGAATTTGATCAATACCCAATTTTTTACTTCACCAACCACAACGCTGTGCAAGGTCCTGGCCCTGTACCTTGTATGCCCGATCATTTCGAAAAGCTCGATTTTGAGCTGGAGGTAGCCGTCGTTATCGGTAAAAATGGCCGAAATGTACGTGCCGATGAAGCCGACCAATACATCGCAGGCTTCATGATCATGAACGATATGAGCGCCCGTACCCTGCAAATGGAAGAGATGCTCCTCAATCTCGGCCCAGCCAAAGGCAAAGATTTTAGCACTGTGATTGGCCCATGGTTGGTTACACCCGATGAGCTAGAACCCTATAAAGTGCCGGCAAAACCCGGGCATATCGGTGCTAACTACAATCTCGGCATGAAATGTTGGGTGAACGATGTATTGGTTTCCGAAGGGAATGTAGCTGATATGGACTGGACCTTCGCCGAAATCATCGAACGTTGCGCTTATGGGGTAGATATTTACCCTGGCGACGTGATTGGTTCGGGTACGGTAGGTACAGGTTGTTTTCTGGAGCTCAACGGTACAGGCTTGCGCCTCGATCCACAAAACTTCAAACCCCAATGGCTGAAAGAGGGCGATGAGGTGAAGATGGAAATCTTAGGTTTGGGTATACTCGAAAATGTGATTGTTCGGGAAGCCGACGACTTCTCCTTACTAGCACTTAAGAAAAAATAAGGATGTCGATGCGCACCATCACCCCTGGCGACATCAGCCCCATGCAGCTGCAAGCCATTTTGCAGGGTGCTATTGCCCCGCGGCCTATTGCTTTTGCGAGCACCATCGACAGCCAAGGATTGGTGAACCTCAGCCCCTTTTCATTTTTTAACCTATTCAGCAGCAATCCACCGGTGGTTATTTTTTCGCCTGCCCGCCGGGTGCGCGACAATACCACCAAACACTCGTTGCAAAATGTGTTCGAAGTGCCCGAATGTACCATCAATATCGTGAGTTATGAGATGGTGCAACAAACATCGCTGGCCTCGACCGAATACGAAAAGGGGGTGAATGAGTTTGTGAAAGCCGGCTTTAAAATGTTGCCCTCGGAGCTGGTTAAGCCGCCACGCGTAGCCGAATCGCCCGTACAACTCGAATGTAAGGTGCTCGAGGTAAAAGCACTTGGCGAAAATGGCGGTGCCGGTAATCTGGTGATTTGTGAAGTGGTTCGCATACACCTCGCTAACCGCATATTGGATGAAAATGGCCGCATCGACCCATTCAAAATCGACCAAGTAGCCCGTTTGGGTGGCGACTGGTACAGCCGAGCACGGAATGGTTTATTCGAAGTTGAAAAACCCATTACCACCAAAGGGATAGGTATAGATGCCGTGCCTGAGCAAATCCGCTACAGCGTGGTGCTCAGTGGCAATGATCTGGGGCGTTTGGGGAATCTCGAAAAACTACCTGACGCCGCCGAAATCCTTGCCGCGCTGTCCCAGCCCGAAATTGCCGAAGCCCGTTTGCGGTATGCCCAAGACACTGAATCCTTGGAATACCACTTTCATGAAATCGCTAAAAGCTGGATAGCCGATAATCGGGTGAGTGAAGCACTGGCACTTTTGATGCAAGGCGGGCGATAATTGCCGCAGAAGCCCATCTGTCTACTATCGGAATAGGCTGCTTTTTCCTATCTTTGCGGCTTGTTTTAAAGCAGATACTTTCATGTCGGGATTGAGTGAACAGGAGATTATACGCCGGCAGGCGCTGACCGAATTGCCTAAATTCGGGATAGAACCTTATCCATCGGCTTCCTTTGCGGTGAGCCACCACAGCGCAGACATCAAAGCGAAATTCGACGACAACCAGCCTGAAGTAATGGCTGAAGTCAGCATAGCAGGCCGTTTGATGAGCCGCCGCATCATGGGAAAGGCTTCTTTTGCCGAAATACAGGACAGCAAAGGCCGCATTCAAATTTATCTCAACCGCGACGAACTTTGTCCCGGCGAGGACAAAAGCCTGTACAACGAGGTCTTCAAAAAACTCTGCGATATTGGCGATTTTGTTGGACTCACAGGTTACGTTTTTCGTACACAAGTGGGAGAGATTTCGCTGCACGTGAAGACATTTACTTTTTTGTCGAAAAGTCTGCGCCCCCTGCCTGTCGTGAAACGCGATGAAGAAGGCCATGTGTATGACGGCTTTACCGATCCCGAGCAGCGTTACCGCATGCGTTACGTGGATTTGGTGGTGAATCCCGAAAAACGCGATATTTTTATCAAACGCGCCCGCTTGGTGAATACCATGCGTCAGCATTTTAATACCCTCGGCTTTTTGGAGGTAGAAACACCTATTCTACAGCCCATCTACGGTGGTGCCGCCGCTCGGCCTTTCAAAACCCACCACAATACCCTGGACATGACGCTTTACCTGCGGATTGCCAACGAATTGTACCTAAAACGTTTGATAGTGGGCGGTTACGACGGTGTATATGAGTTTTCAAAAGACTTCCGCAACGAAGGTATGAGTCGCTTCCACAACCCGGAATTTACCCAAGTGGAATTGTATGTAGCCTACAAAGACTACCAATGGATGATGGATATGACCGAAGAACTGGTCGAGAAAATTGCACTGGAGCTGCATGGCAGTACAGCGGTGGTGGTAGGTGAAAACACCATCAACTTCGCCCGCCCTTGGAAACGCTACACCATGTACGAGTCTATCGCGGCCTTCACCGGTGTGGATATTAGTGTTATGGACGAAGCCACCATGGCAGAAACCGCTAAGAAGCTCGGCGTAACTATTGATCGTAGCATGGGCCGAGCCAAACTCATTGATGAGATTTTTGGCGAATGTGTAGAACACAAACTGATACAACCGACTTTCATCACCGATTATCCAGTGGAGATGTCGCCATTGGCCAAAAAACACCGGGACAAACCCGGTTTAGTAGAGCGTTTTGAAGTCATTTGCAACGGCAAAGAAATCGCGAACAGCTTCTCGGAGCTTAACGACCCCATCGACCAACGTGCGCGTTTTGAAGAGCAGTTGGAATTGGGTAAAAGAGGGGATGAAGAAGCCATGGTACTTGACGAAGACTTTTTACGTGCCCTCGAATACGGTATGCCGCCAACGGCAGGTATCGGTATCGGTATTGATCGTTTAAGTATGATCATGACCAACAGCAATTCCATCCAAGAGGTGTTGTTTTTCCCGCAAATGCGTTTGGAGAAAAAACAGCTCGATAAAACCGACGAAGCGTGAACATACCCGCCCATCATCCCGAGTTTTGGAACGACTACGAATTGCTCGATCGTGGTGATTTCGAGAAACTTGAACGTTTCGGCGAATGGGTTTTGATCCGCCCCGAGCCACAAGCCATTTGGTCGCCTCGCTGGAGTAACGACGAATGGCAAAAACAAGCACATGGTCGTTTTGAGCAGACCTCTAGTTCCGCTGGTATCTGGCAGCCGCTCAAAAAAACTTTGCCCAATAACTGGAATATCCGCTACAAAAGTGAGCAAGTAGACCTCCGTTTTCGACTCGCCTTAACCGGTTTCAAACACATCGGTATCTTTCCGGAGCAAGCCAACAACTGGGAGTTTATCGCTAATTCGGTGAAAAAACTAGGTGGCAAGCCCAATGTCTTAAATCTTTTTGCCTATACCGGTGGCGCATCTTTGGCAGCAAAACAAGCTGGTGCCGATGTAATACATCTCGATTCGGTGAAGCAGGTCGTCAGCTGGTCGCGCCAAAACATGGAGCTCAGTGGGCTTACCGACATCCGCTGGCTCATTGAAGATGCGCGAAAGTTTGTGCAACGTGAAGTAAAACGGGGTAAGGTTTACCAAGGTATTATGCTCGACCCGCCAGCGTACGGCCTAGGTCCGAATGGCGAACGTTGGAAGCTCGAAGAGCAGCTGGGTGAAATGATGGAAGACGTATTCAAATTACTAGACCCTGAGCGTCATTTTTTGGTAATTAATGCCTATTCTTTAGGTTTGTCCTCTCTTATTTTACGTAATTGGCTCGATCAGCACTACAAAAAGGAAGTATACGAAGCCGGCGAGCTCTATTTGCAGGGTAAATCGGGTGCTATTTTGCCTTTAGGCGTTTTTGGTAGAAGTTTTTTTAGCTGCTGAGAGGCTTAAGTTTTCCACCATGTGCAAAGCGTATTTTGCTGATAATCAGCGCGAAAAGTGAATATTCCAAAAAAGCAGACACCGTAATTATACGCATATGCATGCCCTCTGCAGGGTATTTTCAGTACAGGTGTTTGGGCAATTCCGATTTTCTTGCTTGTTTTGAATACAAATCAAAACGAAAAAACATGAAAAAAATCTTTGGAACCCTCGGTGTTGCAGCAGCTATGCTCGTGCTCTTTACCGGAAATGCAAACGCACAATATGGTGGTAGCGGACAAATGGACCTCAACGTGGGTGTTGGTCTCGGAACTACCCTTGGTCTCGGTGGTGGTCTTCCAATCGCTGCTTCTTTTGATTATGGAATCAACGATAACATCTCTGTAGGTGCTTATGCTGGTTTTCTTTCTCAGACTGAAGACCTCGGCTTTTTCACCACCAAACAAACCAACTTAATCATTGGTGCTCGTGGAGCTTATCACCTCGATTTAGTAGACAACTTTGACACCTATGGTGGTTTGTTGCTCGGTTACAACATTGTAAGTGCCGAAATGACTTCTAACAACCCACTTTTCCCAGCAGGTATTGCTGTAAGTACTAGCGGTATTGTTTACTCAGCATTCGTTGGTGGTCGTTACCACTTCACCGATAACATCGGTGCATTCGCTGAACTCGGCTTCGGTATCGCTATTCTTCAGTTCGGTCTTGCTGTGAAATTCTAAGCAACAAACAACCTATTATGCCCCGGTTTTCGTAAGAAAGCCGGGGTTTTTTATTTGTTGATAATTCCAGAAAGATAGGGAAGCGCTAAGCTGTAAATTTGAGTTTACGCCGACCATGTATCTGATATTTGACACCGAAACCACCGGACTCCCCCGGAATTACAACGCTCCAGCAACTGATAGCGACAATTGGCCACGTATGGTGCAAATCGCTTGGCAATTGCACAATGCTTTGGGTGAATTGGTGGAGGTGAAAAATTTCATTGTTAAACCGGAAGGGTATAAAATTCCCTTTAATGCGGTGCAGATGCATGGCATCACTACCGAGCGGGCAGAGCAAGAAGGCGCCCCGCTCCACATGGTGCTCGGTGAATTAAACCGGGCTCTTGAACACACCCAATGTATTGCCGGTCATAATATCAGCTTCGATCTTATGGTAGTGGGTGCCGAATACCACCGCAAAGGCATTTCCACCACCTTGCTCGATGGGCCGGCTGTTGATACCAAGGACGAATCGACCCAATACTGCGCCTTGCCAGGCGGTAAGGGCGGCAAATTCAAATGGCCTACGCTTACCGAACTACACCAAAAACTTTTCGATACAGGTTTTGGCGAGGCCCACAATGCTTCGGCAGATGTAGAAGCCACAACACGTTGTTTTTTTGAGTTGATACGGCTAGAGGTGATACCAGCTGCTAAGGTTGGTTTGGATGTAAAAACTTTAACTGACTTTAAAACTGCAAACCCCAAAAGCATTCAGGCCATCGGCCTAAATATCCAGCCCTATAAGCCACTCGAGGCAGCCTTGCTGGAACCGGAAGCGCAACCGCAAATGGAAGCGGAAACAGTGTCGGCCGGCGGCACTGCCTTAGAACCCTCTTTTGTACACTTACACTGCCATACCCAATATTCAACGGGCTTACCCGGACTGTCTACGGTAGAGGACCTCGTGCAGTTAGCCAAAAAACAGGGCATGGAAGCCGTGGCCATGACCGATCACGGCAATATGTACGGCGCTTTTGCCTTCGTTACCTCCGCCCTCAAAAATGGCATAAAACCTATTATCGGCTGTGAGTTTCAGCTTACCAAAGACCACAAAGACAAGTCGAAAAAGGAAAACGGTTATCCTCAGGTACTTTTGGCTAAAAACAAAAATGGTTATCAGAACTTGGTGAAATTGAGTTCTTATGCCTTTATCGATGGCTTTTATTATGTGGCCCGTATCGACCGAGAATTATTAATTCAATACAAAGGAGACCTGATTGCTACCAGCGGAGGTATGTCCAGCGAAATTCCGTCGCTTTTGCTCAATGTAGGAGAGACCCAAGCCGAGCAAGCTTTTTTGTGGTGGAAAGATACTTTTGGAGCAGATTTTTATGTAGAGCTACAGCGTCACGGTCTACCCGAAGAAGACCACGTTAACGAGGTGTTACTCCGTTGGGCACGAAAGTACGGCGTAAAATATTTTGCCGCGAACCACAGCTATTACAACACCCGCGAGGAGGCCGAAAGTCACGATATATTGCTGTGCGTATTCGATAGCACCTACAAAGCAACACCCATCGGTAAAGGCCGGGAATTTCGTTTCGGCATGCCCAACGATCAGTTCTACTTTAAGTCGACCGAGGAAATGGCCAGCCTGTTCCAGGAATTGCCAGAGGCTTTGGCGACGACCCTTGAAATTAGCGCAAAAATCGAGTCCTACGAGCTTAAACGTCCTGTTTTGCTTCCCCGATTTGATATACCCGCCAACTTTGATAACGAAGATGATTATCTCCGTCATCTGACGTATGCAGGTGCTACTAAACGCTGGGGTGAGCTCACAGATGAAATTCGGGAACGACTCGATTTCGAACTGACAACGATTAAAAAGACCGGCTATCCGGGTTACTTCCTCATTGTGCAGGATTTCACCAACTCGGCCCGTAAAATGGGGGTCAGTGTAGGCCCGGGCAGGGGTTCAGCAGCTGGCTCGGCAGTAGCTTATTGTACCGGTATTACCAATGTAGATCCAATTAAATACGACCTACTCTTTGAGCGATTTTTGAATCCCGACCGCGTGAGCATGCCCGATATTGACATCGATTTCGACGATCGCGGTCGTTCGAAAGTAATGCGCTATGTAATCGAAAAATACGGACAAAATCAAGTTGCTCAGATTGTGACTTATGGCACGATGGCCGCCAAATCGAGCATACGTAACACTGCCCGCGCGATGCAGCTACATCTTTCCGAAGCCGATATTATCGCTAAAGCTTTTCCAGAAGCCATTGCCAAAACCTCAGCCTTCAAAAAAAGTCCTTTACGCACCCTGGTTTTTCATCCAGAAAAAATAGAAAGCGTCAAAAAAGAACTGCAGCCGGAAGAATACCGACAAGCCCAGCATTTTGCCACTTTTATGAAAAAGGGCGGCCTCACCGCCGAAGTATTGCGCCAGGCAGCCATGCTCGAAGGAGCCATTCGAAATACGGGTACACATGCTTGCGGCGTAATTATCACCCCCGAGGATCTGACCAACCTGGTGCCGGTGAAAACGTCGGATGATGCCGAAATAAAGCTGGTAACCCAATACGATAACGATGTAGCCGAAAGCGCCGGTCTGCTTAAAATGGACTTTTTAGGTCTCAGCACCCTTACCATTATCGACGATGCCATCGAAATTATCCGTGACCGCCATGGGGTGCAAATCGTATGCGACGATATTCCGCTCGATGACCCAACGACCTATGCACTGTTTCAAAGAGGGGAGACGGTAGGCATATTTCAGTATGAGTCGCCAGGTATGCAAAAGCATATGAAGGAATTGAAGCCCGATACCTTCGCTGACCTTATTGCCATGAACGCACTCTATCGTCCAGGACCGATTGCGTATATCCCCAATTTTATCGCCCGCAAACATGGCCGCGAAAAAATTGAATTTGATTTGGAGGACATGCGTGAATACCTCGACGAAACGTATGGTATTACCGTGTATCAGGAGCAAGTAATGTTGCTGAGTCAAAAACTGGCTGGCTTCACCAAGGGTCAGGCCGATACGCTCCGCAAGGCCATGGGTAAGAAGCAGAAGGATGTGCTCGATAAAATGAAAAAGAGCTTCATAGATGGCGCGACCGAAAAAGGACATCCCATCGATAAACTGGAGAAAATCTGGACAGACTGGGAAGCTTTTGCGGAGTATGCCTTTAACAAATCGCATAGCACCTGTTACGCCGTAGTGGCTTTCCATACGGCCTATCTGAAAGCTAATTACCCAGCTGAGTATATGGCGGCCGTATTGTCGAACAACCTCAACGACATCGGCAAGGTCTCCTTTTTTATGGCCGAATGTAGAAGAATGGGAATAGCTGTACTTGGGCCAGATGTGAACGAGTCGAGCTACCGTTTTACGGTGAATTCCAAAGGCGAAATCCGCTTTGGTTTAGGGGCTGTAAAAGGTGTTGGAGAAGGCGGGGTGGAGGTTATCATCAACGAGAGAGAAGCCAATGGCCCCTACCAAAGCATCTATGATCTCTGCAAGCGTATCGACCTGCGTCAGGCCAACAAAAAAGCCATCGAAAGTATGGGTTATGCTGGTGCCTTCGACGGATTTGCTGGGGTAAACGGCAACCGCCGCATTTTCTTTCATGAAGTGGAGGGGACCAACCTACTTGAAAAAGCGATTCGTTTTGGCAATCAATACCAGGCGCTGAAAAACCAAGCTCAAGCCTCCCTTTTTGGTGAAGCTGGTGTTGTTGACATTGTAGAACCAGACATGGTTCCTTGCGAGCCTTGGTCGTTGATGGATAAACTCAAAAAGGAGAAGGAAGTGGTCGGCTTTTATATTACCGCCCACCCACTCGACGCCTTTCGGGTGGATATCAATAACTTCTGTAATTGCACCATAGCGGCCATTGAGGAGCCCGCGAATGTAAATAAAAACCTATTTGTGGCCGGACTGGTAACCGATGTACAGCATACCCGAGACGCCAAAAACCAAGAGGTACTCGTATTTTTAATTGAAGATGATGACGGTATTCGCCGCTGTCGGCTCCGTGGTGAACAGGCCCTCATGTATAAACACCTCGTCATCGAAGGTACCTCGCTTTTGTTAGGTATGCGATTCGAGTTTTTCACAGGCAAAGAAGGAAATGAAATCGGATATATCCGCTATAATAGCATTGAACTACTCTCTGAAATACGCGAAAAACGGTACAAAGAATTAGTCATCAGTCTTGCCATCGACTTGATCAATCCTGATTTTATTGATGCGTTGGATGAAATATTTGAAAATCATCCAGGTAAAATGAAGGTGAGGGTAAAGCTGGTAGATGCCAAAGAAAAGCTCTTGGTTGAACTTAGTAGCCGCAAAAGGGGTATTTCTCCCGACAACAGCTTTTTCGATCAGCTCAAAAAACTACCCATTCAGGAAGTGAAACTGAATTGATTGGAACTATCTTCGAGCACAAACTATTACACCTTTAAAGCAATTAATTTATATCTCATGGCACTGGAAATTAACGACAGCAACTTTGAAGCCTTGGTTTTGAACTCAGACAAGCCGGTATTGGTAGACTTCTGGGCAGAATGGTGTGGCCCTTGCCGCATGGTTGGCCCGATTGTAGAAGAATTAGCCGGCGAATTCGAAGGCAAAGCCGTTATCGGTAAGGTAGATGTTGACGCCAATCCGAACATAACCGTTAAATACGGTATCCGCAACATTCCTACCTTGCTCTTGTTCAAAAACGGAGAAATAGTCGATAAACAAGTGGGTGCGGTGGCAAAGCATGTCCTCAAAGGTAAATTGGAAGCCCAATTGGCTTAACCCATTTCCCTTAAAGTAAAAGCGGGCTTTCATCACAAGATGAAAGCCCGCTTTTTTTTGGGTGAATTTTAGCGCATGACGTTTACATTACACACCATACGAAGTGGAACGTCAATATTTTTATCAATCTAGCGAACAGTGAGCAAAAACACACTGATGCGATATTCATCCCCTTGAACAAGTATACACTTGCCGATCCGGTGGATAACCACGTTGTGGGTGAACTTTCAGAGACTACCCTTCAAAATTTATATGATTAACTCGTAAGTCAAGGGAACATGGCTATTGTAGAGGGGTTTAAGCTAGGTGCAACAATCGAAGACCCAGACATCTACGATTTAAATCAATGGAGTTCTAAAACCGATCACCAGGACATGCTATTTGTTTATCAAAATCTGAACAAAGGCAGCAGAAATCATATGCGTTCTTTCTACGGTCAGATAATCAGTTCAGGTGGCACTTATACGGCACAATTTATAACGCAAGCAGAATTAGATGCCATCATTCACTCGCCAAAAGAAACAGGTTCGTGGTGGTAGCATTTTTTTACGTCCGGGTTTCGACTTAAGCGGGCAGATTAACTACTGTTTTATCCATTTAATGTGCCCTAGCTGACCAGCACTTTCCCAGCGACAGAAATACAAGCCAGCCGGCAAGGCGTGTACATCAATGTCGACGTTTAGCGCATCTACCAACTGCTTGCGATACACTTCGCGACCTTGTACGTCGAGCAAGCGGATTTGGGTGGGCGTTGCAGATTGCAGGGCTAACTGCAGCGTAGTTGATGCAGGATTGGGATACAAGCGCACTGCTTGCCGATTGGCAGCTATCGTTGCATTGCCGAGGCTAATGCCATTGTCATTCATTTTGCACACTTCAATAAACTGTCGACTCTGCGGTGCCTGATGATAAAGCAATTGATCGAAAAACAGACTGTCTTGCCAGCGAACTTGTAAATAGCTATGCCCTCCGCCAACACTTAAGGCCGGCACCGCATTTTGGATAGCCCGAACTGACTTTTTAAATGCAAATCCGGCGGCATCACGTCGTAGGACGCCAGCCATTTGCTCCGTTGAACGTATGGAATTGTAGGTTATGCCATTTACTGTAAATCCGGGTGCGCCGAACAAAACGAGCATAGAATCAGCAGTACCACGTGCATAACGCGCAATGGCGGTTGGTCCGGTAAAACTACTTATCAAACGGTAGCTGAGGTAGTTGGCCTGACTGTCTAATACTACCTCATAATGCGTAAAGTTGCTTCCAGATAGGTTGGTGATGGTATCGTTTGGATTGTTGGGATTCAATTGAACGGTGCCAAGTCCGACCCCAATTATCTGGTGTATTTTGTCGCCAATCACGGCCATGTCGACTAAAAACCCTGTGGTGGAGTCGTTGATTGAAGCTGCAACTGTCTGGTAAATAGCGCTTGTGTTCGTCAAATCTGAGGACAGCACAACGGCGCCATGTATACCCGAAGCGCGCAGTGTTTGTGCGGCAGTGATTTGCCCCATAAACAACTGCACAGTATCGCTAAAAGTAAGTGGTAAGGCTAGTTTTTGTCCAATAGATTGTGGTTGTCCTATGCTGAGAAATGGGCCACGGAACAGAACGCCTGCGGCCATAAAATCGCCGGTTGCGGTATAGCGACCATAGCAATAGTTTTGTTGGTTGGCTAACAGAAATGGAGCAAATAGCCGGGTTGTGCCACTACCCGGGTCAAAATCGATATCACCATTGTTGAGCCGGACCGCCAAGTACAATTCGTTGTTGTGCCAATGCGCAAAGCTAACGTCTTGAAAAAACAGCCCATTGCCCGTTAAGGCTTTCGCCCACATGAGGCTGCCATTGGCTTGGAAGCGGGCCATGAAAACGGATTCGTTGGTTCCTTGGAGCACGAACTGATCCGTTTCGCCGAGATTAAAAACGATAGGGCCGCTATAGCTGCCCACCACTACCACCGAACCGTCGGGTACAGCCGTGAGCTGTTGAATGCGCATGCGGTTGAAGTTTGAGCGTATCTCTTTGGCCCAGGCCAGACTGCCATCGGGCAGGTAGCGGGCAATGTAGCCGGTATAGCGGTATTCACTTACATCACCGGAAGTAGAACTGGTAAATTGAACCGGACCGGCAGGTCCTGGTATCTCTAGAAATCCACGATAAAGACCTGCTACCCACTGACTGCCATCGTTTTGAGTCAGACCAATGTTTACACCAGGCGCCAAATAATCGGCGCTGATCCGTTGGCACCATTGTGCCGAGGCCGTGGGCCCGGGCAAGAGGAATAAAAAAGCACTTAGGAAATAGATAATTGAGCGCATGAGTTGGGTTTTAGTGGGTCGAAAATAGGATAACGGAACTGTAGCTGCTATATAATTAACTTATTCTTAACATTATATGACGTTTTTTGACTGTGTGATTTCCTCAAAAAGGCTGCATGTCACGCTTATATTTGCGCCATGTTAGGTTTAAAACTCCCAACCGATCCACGTTGGGTTAATATTGCCGAAAAGTCGATTGCGGAAATCTTGATTGACCATGCTTTTTGCGAACAAAAGGCTGCCGCCAGTTGTATCAGCCTTATTGTTATGTTTTCGGATAGAGAAAAGTTGGTGGAAGAAATTACACCTATCGTGGCCGAAGAATGGGGGCATTTTCGCAGGGTTTTGAAGTTGATGAAACAACGCGATATTCAGCTCGGCATAAAACGCAAAGATGACTACGTGAATGCTTTGCGGCTATTTCAACGAAAAGGACTCACCCCCGATAAAGTTTTGCTTGAAAAGCTACTCACTATGGCGCTGATCGAAGCACGGAGCTGCGAACGTTTTCGCTTGTTATCACTCGAATGCAGCGACCCAGAACTGCGGGTTTTTTATCATGAATTTATGGTAAGCGAAGCAGGGCATTATCGTTTGTTTATGGATTTGGCCGAACACTATCTACCCAAAGAAATGGTGCGCAAGCGCTGGCAAGAATACCTCGACTTTGAAGCGCAACTTTTACCCCAACTGGAATTACGCGGCGACCGCGTACATTGAATTTTTATGGCCGAAAACATACATTTTACAGCCCATGCCGACCGTGATTTGCGGTATCAGGAGCTCCTGCCACAAATTGAAGCACTCCTAGGTGGCGAGACCGATCAGATAGCAAATCTGGCGAACATAGCCGCTGTTTTAAAGGAAGCCTTTGGTTTTTTCTGGGTAGGTTTTTATCTCGTAAAAGGAGATGAATTGGTATTGGGGCCTTTCCAAGGTCCGCTAGCTTGTACCCGAATCAAAAAAGGCAAAGGCGTATGTGGCACCGCTTGGTTGGAAGCAAAATCACAATTGGTGCCCGATGTAGATGCATTTCCAGGACATATTGCTTGTAGTTCGGCTTCCCGTTCCGAAATTGTGGTGCCCGTGCTCCACCATGGAACGGTTATCATGGTCCTCGATGTAGATAGCGATAGGCTGGATGATTTTGACGAGACAGATGTACACTATCTAGAAAAACTGGCCGAAATAATCGCTAAATAAAAGTAAATGCCTGAACTCGAGCAGATCACCGCCTATCTCAAAAAGCTGCAAGACAGCATCTGCGACCAGTTAACCCTACTCGATGGTAAGCCCTTCGAGGAAGATACCTGGTTACGTGCCGAAGGAGGAGGAGGTAGAAGTCGGATTTTGCGGTCGGGTGAAATTATCGAAAAAGGCGGCGTGAATTTTTCACATGTATTCGGCCCTTTACCCGAATTACTGAAAAAGGAAAGCCCCGGAGCACAGCGATTCGATGCTACAGGCGTTTCTCTTGTTATTCATGCACTGAACCCGCATATCCCAATCATCCATATGAACGTCCGCTACTTTGAGACAGATGCAGGCGATTGGTGGTTTGGCGGAGGGATTGATTTAACACCAGCTTATCCCGATTATGCGCAAGTACAGTGGTTTCACGGACAATTGAAGGAAGTGTGTGCTGCCTACGGTGTGGACTGGTATACCCAGATGAAATCAGCGTGCGATCACTATTTCTACATCCCGCACCGTGCCGAAATGCGTGGGGTTGGTGGAATTTTTTACGATCACCAGCGGGAGGAAGTGGGTTTTGATAAAGCGAAACTTTTTGCATTTATGCAGGCAGTTGGCAATCATTTTAACACCATATACACCTATATGGTAGAACAAAACAGGGATAAAAATTGGAGTGAAGCGCAAAAATTTTGGCAGAAAATTCGACGCGGCAGGTATGCTGAGTTTAATCTGGTGTACGATAAGGGAACCACTTTTGGCCTGAAGACCAATGGCCGCACCGAGTCAATTCTTATGTCGTTGCCACCCGAAGCAATTTGGGAATATGATTATCACCCGGAGATGGGTTCCGCGGAGTCAGCCGCGTTGGCCTTTTTTCAGCCAGGCAAAACCTATGTTTAGTTAGGGTTTGAGCGATTCGGTTCTAATCCACCTTTCGAGGTCAACCACAACTTGTTCAGCGACATTATTGCGGTTTTGGTAGTCTTCCGGTCCGGCTGCCCCGCTCGCTGGCATCAAAAAGTGGTTTAAAAGCGGGTAGTTATAGTAGTCCAGCTGTTGTCGGCCCATCATTTTTTGTTTGAGATGTAAGATTGTTTCCGGGGGCACCTGATAGTCTGCATCGCCAGAGAGGACCAATATGGGCTGGTTAATTTGCCAGAGCGCCGTTCCCACATCGTAGGATTGCCAAGAAAGCCAATATTCGGCAGGGAGGCCGAGGGGCAAGCTGTCCTGCGGAAAACCTGGGGTCAATGTTGGTTGGATAGCCCTTTTTTTGGCTTTTTCTTGTGCTTTTAAAAGTGTTTGTTCTTGTGTGCTGAAACCCGACCGAGAGGCGAGAAAGACGTACTGCTCAAAGACCAATTCAGCAAAAGTTTTGGCAGCAGGCGCAGCGAGTACTAGACCGCGTATCGGTAATTGTGCTTGTTGGACGATGGCGGGAGCCAACATGCCACCGATGCCATGGCCAAAGATAAAAATACGGTTGGTATCTACTTCAATCACCTTCCTCAACAAGAGCAGGGCATTTGCAGCATCATCGATGGTTTCGGTTTGAATGGTCAAACGCCGTAGATCTTCCATGAGCTCAGGGCCATAAGCGAGACTCCGCTTGTCGTAACGCAGACTCCCAATTCCCAGGCTGGCCAAAGCAACGGCCAGGTCTTTGAACATTTTATTTGGCCCCTGACTTTCGTCCTTGTCGTTTGGACCAGCCCCCTGGACAAACAATACCACGGGGCATTTTTTGCAGTTTTTGGGTAGCGTAAGTATAGCCGGCAGCCGAATGGTATCGCTCACCACTTTCATGCTGAATTCACGGTAGCTATCGGCACGGGCATAAGTGGGATAACGCCAGTTTTCTGCTTCGAGCGCAGGCTGAAGAATGAAGGCGGTTACGCGGTTGAGGCTATCGAACCGCAATAAAAGCCGCTGTTCTTGTTGTTCAAATCGGAGGGGTAGTACGGTTTCAGTCGCTTCACTGCCCTCCCGTTTGTTTGCCTTGCCAACACTTTGAAGCGGACCAAATTGATTGAACAAACCCATCCACACCAATTGTAATTGTTCGGTGGTGAGCTTGGCCCGCAGGCCCGGTGAAAAACAAACGTTGACGCTATCGAGCTGGCTGGCCGCCAATTGTTTTCCAATGTATTCGGTAAGCTCGAGGGAGCGATTCGCTTGCGCGCCAACCATGGCAGGGAACACCACCAACAATAAAATCCAACGCATAAGACAATAACGTGAAAAGCCAACGGGATTGTGCTTTGGAGGAACAATTAGCTAAAAAACAAAGGTCTGGTTTGCGAACAAACCAGACCTTATCAAAAGGTATTACCGACTATTCTTATTCCGAAAAAGGCTGAATGGTAGCCATTCCGCTCAGTTTTTTATTTAGTATTTTGGGAGAACCGCCATATTTAACGCTACCCACGCCGCTTACCTCCACATCCAGTTGTTCGCTGGCATAAACTTGTGCCGCACCAGCGCCCGACATATTCAGGTTGAGGCGTTTTACCTGGTAGTCGCGTGCTTTCACGTTGCTGGCGCCCGAGAGATTGATAACCATTAAATCGCCACGGCCCTGAAGGTTGAGGTTACCAGCACCACTGATGTCGATTTTAAGATTGGTGATATTTGCATTTAACTCGCACGTTGAGGCGCCCGAAATATCAATTTGTAGACTTTCGTTCGTGAAGTGGCTTATTTTGGCCCTAATAGCACCCGATAAGTCAAGGCTTTCAAGGGTAGGCATAATAATTTTTACGTTGAGGGTATTG
>Ga0105055_10004766_pt1 | contig 19592 bp, 18 predicted proteins | sample BON03_FD_78090 | JGI IMG/M metagenome (GOLD analysis project Ga0105055, IMG submission 78090) | Freshwater microbial communities from Lake Bonney liftoff mats and glacier meltwater in Antarctica - BON-03 | ecosystem: Environmental > Aquatic > Freshwater > Ice > Glacier meltwater | place: Lake...
ATCATCAAGTGAAAGTCTGACGTATGACCCGACGCCTACGCCGACTCTTGTGTTTTGTTCGATGTGGTTATAGAGCGCGACTAAATGGCAAAGCGCAGCGATCGTGATGATGCTGACTCGACTAGTTCTAGACATCATGAATCCACTTTTTGTTTCAGACAACAAAACCGTCAAGCCAATCAAAAATGTGACGATTCCCAAAAGGTAGACGCCCGTGAATGGAAACAACGAGCCGGTAGAAATTACTATCCTGAGGCTTGAAACAAAAATGAACAAAGCCGTTACACCGACCAAAGCGATCCTTGCCCTTCTCATTCCTCTAAGGGCATTGCCAATGCATAAAGCGAAGAGAGACAGCCCGATGATCCCTATCAGCCCGGGGCCACTGCGCGAGTATCCAACGCTATAGCCGAATATTTCAGGGATTGACTCCGGAATATGAATTAAATCAAATAGCAACTTGTTATCTTGTGGGTACGAGCGAATACTTGAAAGATTTACCAGACCTTTCAGGAAGGGCACGTTCAAGACACCAATTAGAACTAGTAGGAAAAGGGGCCCCGCTATTTTTAGCGCCCTCCATACATTAAAGATTTTATCTTGCAATAAATACGCCAGTAGCACGATCGTGGATGAAAAGACACTGAAGATGACGGCGTCCCACCTGGTTGCCGCCGTCAGAGAGATAGAAACTCCAAAAAGAATGTACGAACCAATTCTGCGCCGTCTCTGTGAACTAGTACATGTAAGTGCGGAATATAAAAATGCCCAGCTGCTCATAACACCAAGAAAAGCCCAAGATCGCGGGTTATAACTAGAAAGCGTCGACATTCCGTTAGGCACGAGCGTTAGCATCCACGCACACAACGCGGCGAACCTAGTACGACCAGAAGTGAGAGTGAGAAGCGCAAAGAGAATTGCACTTGCTAAGAGGCTGTTGAAGAGCCTCATCTCTAAAACGCTGCGTGTCACGTTCGTCGACGCAAATGTTCGCATCAACGAGTAATAGAGGTTCCTACTCTCTGGAGCGGATGTCCTCACGGTCTGCATATTGTTTGGCGCAAGTTGAGTGGTGACCGAACGACAAAAACTAGCATCTTGTGTTGGTAGACCATTACACATTTCGAAAAAATACGGAACGGTTGCGACATACCCATTGCCGAAGTCGCTGCGGTCCTCGCACATACCTTTGGATTCGCCCCAACCGCACCAGATGCTCGAAAGGTGGTGGTCTCCGTCAATGTACTCGGCTGTTGGTGTGCCGAACGACCATGTGGATAACGCGACGAAAAATGCTAACGAGGCCACCAGCGCATATCGAGTGTTTTTCGACATGAAGTAATTATGAACCGTGAGATGATTTAAGAAGTGCAAGTTCTTGAACCAAAGTAGCAATCCGCTTCTCCATTAATCGAAACTTTCCAAGTGAATACGCGATATGGGTCATTAACGCGAGCACAGTTCCATATAACAGAAGGTCAACGCCACTGTTAACTCCGAGAATTTGGGCGGCGTCTTCCCATAATTCCGGAGACAAAATTGATAGCGCTACAAGTCCAATGAAGACGAAGAGAAGTATTGAACGGAAAGCCTTTGACCGAGAACCCACCGAACGGGTGATCCCGACAAATGCCGGCACAAACAACAACACCAGAATAATCCGTATCAATAACATTTGCCTACCTCCACAATAGGTCAAGGACAATATTGATGCCGTTTAGCAACGGTTGCCCTTTAGATCGAGAATATGTCGTATATCGAATTGTTGCAGGAACTTCGTCGTACTTCAGCCCATTCTGCAAGACAAGTGACACGAACTGCGTGGCATGGGCCATGCCATTTTGTGAGAGTTGGATCTTGCGGGCGGCATCCACGGTCAACGCCCGCAGCCCGTTATGGGCATCGCTCAGCGAAACGTCGGTTAGGGCGTTCGTTACACGTGCAACGAACTGTAAAACGATCTTCTTCAGCCGAGGCATCTGCTGCTCGCTTCCGGTCAGAAAGCGCGAAGCAAATACGACATCCAAATGGTTTGAGTGCAAGTGTCGTACCAGCGCCAAAGCATCCTGAGGATCATGTTGGCCGTCGGCATCAAATGTGACGACATAGCGAACATTCGAAAGAGAACAAACAAACAAGAACCCTGTGGCCAGGGCCCCGCCTTGACCAATATTGACGGCATGTCGAATGACGGTCGCGCCAGCACCATCTGCCTGATAAGCGCTGTCATCAGAACTTCCATCATCAACGCACACGACATGGGGGAAAATGGTCCTCAGATCGCGTACCACATCTGCGATCACCGCGCCTTCGTTGTACATCGGAATCACGCAGTATGTCGACTCAACGATTGATTCCGGACATTCGAGCGACATCACTGGATATTGTACTGGTAATGGTTTCGTCGGCTGTGAGGTTGTGTGAGGTTGGGCCGGCATGGAGCCAGTAACCGTTTTGCTCAACGTATGGGGCGGAGATGCTCTCAGGTCCATACGCCGCTCAACCGCCAGCATCCTCGCTCAGACGCTTCAGCCGACAGAACTCATCATCGTCGCTGACGGCCCCCTTGACGGAGAAGTAGATGAATTCCTCAAATCTCTGAACGGGGAGACCTCGGTACCGGTCAGAATTCTGCAAGTTGATCAACCAACTGGATTATGGAATGCCCGCAATGTAGGACTACGAGAATCGAATACAGAGTTAGTGGCTCTGCAGGATGCAGATGATGTTATGCATCCACAGAGACTCGAAATCCAAGTAACTGAAATGAATTCGTGTCAGATTGACGTGCTCGGCTCTGACGCCTTTGAGTTTGACGATCAATCTGGGGTCATCATTGGTTGCCGTCAAAGCCCGCACAATCAAGAGCAACTAATCAAAAAACTTCTCATTAACAATCCACTTAGTCATTCAACAGTGATGTTGAGGCGATCCTCTGTCTTGGAATGCGGAGGCTACCAAAACGTGTATCTGGTCGAAGACTACGACCTGTGGTTGCGAATGGCGAGTGAGGGATATTCGCTCGCCATCGGCGAGAAAGTTGCGGAAGCACTTTCGGTTGATTTACGCCTGTTGGATCGTCGGGGCGGTTGGCGATTTGTGAAAAGTGAACTTGTCATTTACAAGTTGATTCGTGACAAGTTTGGTTGCTCACTTTTTCGTCAGGTGATTCGTATGGTTATGCGAATAGTTTACCGTGTCGCTCCGAAATTTGTTCGACGATTTGGTCAGCGATTTTTTCTACGAAGACCCATTGGTGAAAATACTCCTCGCAACCTTGAAGAATTTCTCCTTAGCAGCCTCTTAAGCACGTAATAGGGAGTCGTTCTCCCTTCGTGATGCTCGGTTGGAATTCGCTCAAATTCAGAAGGCTTGTGAATTACGGAAATACGTGGTGGGATTCCCCGAAGGTTCCGATACCCAGGCGCAAACACCCATTCGGGACCGACCAGAGCAGCGCCATTTTCGACGAACCATTTGTTTAAGTGACTCTCATCGTTATGTTTTGCACGCACCCCTGCGGATTGGTCCAAATCAATTGCATGCGCCAGTTCATCGCACATCCCAAAGAACGACGACCGCTCCCCCCAGAAAAAACCGCCACATACATAGGTCTCTCGATCTCCAAATGGCACGAAGGCCTGTGATCGGGGACTTGACCCCCATGGTCCGAAGGGGGTTTTGACTACCAAGCGAATTAACCATGTGCGAGAAAAATAGCCAGGGTGCCGGACCAGCACCATCTGGTTAGGTGGCTGTGCATCAATAACGCTAAGGAAGTCTTGAAGAAAGACTGGACCAGAAACAACCATGTCGGCATCAATGTATGCAATCCTGTGCCCTCGAGCCAGGTGGCTGTGTGCGCTCATTAAGCGGAATCTAAAGAGTGTTGCTTCTGGCCAACCAAGGCTCTCGATTGACGCGACGGAAATGGTTAGATGATCTGGAAGTGATATCTCTTGAAAAAAATCAAATCTGGCGTCAGTAAGCAATACGAACTCAACTCTCAGGGCTGAATCTGTAAATTTAATGAATGATTCAATTAGGAGCTTGGCGTAAACCACGTAGTTTTTCGTCGCAATAATGAATATTGAAATGTCGGCCACTTGTTTTGAATTGTCCACGTTGGTATCAATATTAGAACTCAATTAGTCAGTTCCAGTGGATCGAATTAGTATCAACGTATGAGGCCGATTGGTATACCCCTCATCGGGGGACTAGGAAATCAACTCTTTCAAGTTGCGGCTGGATTGGTCATCCACCGCGAAGCAAATCGAGAAGTTGAGTTCCTTACTTCGCTTCTCTCGGGTTCGAGGCTTGCAAAGGTGACCCCTCGAAAACTAGCCTTGCAAGGGTTGATCGATGACCAAATTCGGCACGATTTGGGTAAAACCAGCTTAATCAAGACGGGCATACACTCGGTTTTTGATCGAAATATTTGGATACACGGAAAAATTAACGATGTCTCCGATATTCATAAGATTAGCGCAAAGACAAAGATCGTCTCTGGCTACTTTCAGAATCGAGCCCTTGTCGATTCTTCTAAGAATGAATTTGTTCATCTGGTTTCGAAGTCGTCTCGATTCAAGGCACTCCTTGATGGCGAGCAAGAGAACATGATCGCCGTCCATGTTCGACTTGGGGACAAATTGTCAGTGAAAGATTCAAAACTTTACGGTAGAACTAATCTGGATTACTATCTTTTTGGTGTTCAAAAATTATTTGAACAAGGTCATTATAATAGAATTGTTGTCGTTAGCGACGAACCCAAAAAGGCCGGCGCGTTGTTACGTGGACCGTTTTCAAATTTTGGCGTTCCAATAGAGTTTGTTGCTGGCAATTCAGAGATTGATGATCTAAGTGTTCTTGCAAAATCACGAGGAGTTGTAATGAGTTGTAGCTCGTTCTCCTGGTGGGGGGGCTGGTTTGCATCGCTCCGAGGGATAGCAAATGTTGTAGTGCCAGTGCCGTGGCTAAAGGAAAAGTCTGTCGTAGATTCGCGGATGAATTATCCAGCTTGGCAAGAAATATCGAAATATTCCTGACTTGACTCCCTGATTTCCGTTCACCTCCTATGGGACTATTGCCTTTGAAAGGGGTCGGAGGAGGGGTTATGAAACGGACTACGAATACACCCGAGCAGATTGTTCGAAAACTCCGGAAAGATAACTGGTTGGTGCCTGAAAAAAATTTGGAAAATGAGATGTTGCGGGAAGTCGCCAAGGGAAATTGGTGACCTCAGTTTACCCTGGCGGAACGGACGCGTCGAATCCTCCAACGGACGACTAATCTTACAACAGGTGGACCGACTAAAGGGGTCTCGGCAGAATGTTTTAATGAGTCTTTTAACTGACGGATTCATTTGACTTCTTCAGTTCAACATACACTCCAAGTGCGCCCGACTCAAGTACAGATTTTTTGACTAAGGCTCGGAGGACGGGAGAAATAATTCTAAGAAACGCAACGCATGGGGATTGTAAACCGACGTTGCTGAAGAGCACTCCAATTTCTTGGATCATCACGTCAACAAAATCACCAACCTTTGTCATTTGAGTGATAGTGAGACCAACACGGGGTGCATGATAAATGAACCAGTACGGGCTGAGCCCCGAAGAGAACCAGTACGGTGCTTGGTGCATTCGAGACTGAAAAGGAACTGTGATTAGACCGACACCCCCGTCCTTAAGCGATCGAGCGATTGCTTCGAGCGCGGTCACGGGATTAGGGACATGCTCAAGGACTTCTGTACATAGAAACACGTCAGCTGTATCTGCTGGTAAATCAAGAATTTCGCATGTGATGTCGTGCCCTGATGTTGGCCAGTTCTCAGACTGTGGACCAGGAAATTTAACATCACCAGTGTATTGACCAAAATCATGACTGATATATGTAAATCCGATATTGGTAACGAAGGACTTATAGGGCATATTCCCGGCACCAATATCGAGGAAGATTTCTTCCCCATTCGGATTCAAGGAGTTTATCCAATTGCGGACGAAATGTTCCCGGTATTTTCCATTGCTGCCAGATGTCCTAACATCGAGCCATGGGCGCATGTGGAGTTATATTAGTCGACGAAATCTGTCTAGCAAAGTGATGATTCGATGTGACCGGACCCCATGATTTCGGTCCACCTCCTACGGGATTATTGCGCTTGAAAGGGATCGGAGGAGGGGTTGTGAAACGGACTAGGAATTCACGCGAGCAGATTGTTCGGAAACTCAGGAAAGAAAACCGGTTGTTGGCGGAAAAAGAGTTGGATAACAACATGTTGCGGGAGGTCGCCAAGGGAAAATGGTGACCCCGGTTCACCCTGGCAAAACGGACACGTCGAATCCTTCAACGGATGACTCCGCGATGAGTTGTTGTCGCGAGAAGTGTTTGATTCGATGTGGGAGATAGAACCCTCCTTGAAGACGACCGCAACACCTACAACTATTACCGACCCCACAGCTCGCTCGGTTACCTCACGCCCAACGGACTTGCTTCTTGAAATCAATGAGATGCACTAATCAAGTCAAAACTAATTAGGTGAAGAATTGTTGATCGTTTTAGTTACTGGACTTATCTGCAATTGTCTCTCTAGCACGGTTTTGGTAGCACCATGCTCCACAAGTCTTCCCTGATGCATGAGGAAAAGTTCGTCACAGTCGACCACAGCACTCAGACGATGCGTGATAAAAATTGTTGTCATGGTTCGTCGAAATTCGAGCAATAACTTGAGAAGTTCGGCCTCGTTCTGTGCATCAAGTGCGCTAGTTGCCTCATCCAGAACCAGAATGTCTGGGTCCAGATAAAGTGCTCTAGCGAGGCCGAGACGCTGTCGTTCGCCCCCTGAAAGCATTGCACCATCTTCGCCAATGTTTGTGGCCAAACCTAGTGAATACTGCGAGGGCAGGTGCCCAAGTCTTGCATTAGAAAGCGACCTCATCACCCTGTGATTATCAATCGTCTCTTTAGGTACCCCAAAGGCAATATTCTCTGCAATGCTCAGATCGAACAGGTGTACTGATTGAGGAACATATCCGAACCGAATCTCTTTATGAGGGATGATTTCTTGAAGTGAGGATAAAAATTGGACACTCCCGTATGAAGGCTCTAGCAGCCCGAGGATCAAGTTCGCGAGTGTACTCTTTCCGGAACCACTTTCACCAATTATTCCGACGAACGAACCACTATCAACCCTCAAAGATATATCCGAAATCGATTCTCTTTCACTGTGTGCAAACTTGAAAGACACATTCGAGAATTTCAGGTGTTGAAACTTGGAGTCTGTCGGTTGCTGAACCACAAATTGCCCGTGTCGTATAGGTTTTGAATCAATAAGCGAACTTAGCGGTCTAGTTAGTTGTGCCTTGCCAAAGCGAAGTCGCTGTGTCGACGAATGTAACGCTGAAAAACTTGGGATGAGTCTAAATAGGGCTACAACGAAACCTGAAAGCAGGGGTAGGAGTGAACCATTGTCGGTAGAAGATCGAAGAAAGAGCAGAATTAGAAGAAATGCGACGGAAAAACCACTGAACTCAAGAAAGAGCGGGGTTAGCACTTGAAGTCGGTGGCTCGAGTTTCGAGCCCGAATTCCCCTTATGTTTTGCAGAGAGAACTTATCGACAAAGAAATGCTTCTTTCTATATAGTTGGATTTCCGCCACTCCCGACAGCGTTTCCTTGACTAGTCCAAGCGATGCTTTTTCCGCTCCTAGCGTGGTTTCGCCCAACCTGTAACTGATTTTTCCAACAAATTTTTGGTAAACAAACACAATGAGCGACAATAAAACGAAACCGAAAACTGTTGCTATCGGGGCAAGAGTTACCAGGAGAACAATTATGAGTGAGATGGTTGCCGCCTCGGTCAAAATTTTAAGCCAAGGCTCGTAAACATAGTCATTGATTTGCCGCGTGTTCAGTACATCGGTGATGAGGGACGCAGAGTTTTCTTGAGAATGAAACTCAATAGATCTGTCTAGATACAATTCGTATAGATCTGACGACAATCGAGATGCAATTTGGGTTTTGAGAACAGACTCTTGTTGCACTGCGAAATATCTCATGATTAGTCGGCCGAAGAGTGCTAGAAATAGGAGAACGAGGATCGCAACGAGTGGATTTTTTTCATAGAATCTTTCCCGCCCCATGAATCTATAGAACTGCCCCAACAATGGTCCGTTCGAAGTGCCCTGGTTGAGCGCGGAAACGAATGGAATGGTAAGGGCGATAAAAGCCATGTCGAGCAGGGAGCTAACGAAGTAAATCGACGCGATCACTATGAGCCGAAATTTTTCTGTGGGACGCAGAAGTATCCACGCGACTGAACTCGATCGAGACCTCACTCTTTTTTTGGAGGCCTTTGGCAAAAGACATGCTTGCCAACCAACAAACGATCAGTCACTATTCTGGGTAATCTTCCAATAGTTAGGCAATGGCGCATTGCGGTTAAGCATAATCCTCAATCCAGATGTTGACAAAAGTTAAGCAGAAATGTTTGGATCGCACTTCCCGATCTGGAAGCGTCTTATCTCCGGCAATGGAAGTGACGAAATTTCTTCTAACGATGGCATGAATAAGGTCGATGATCTGAATGATCTAGCGATTCTTTGTGAGTTTGCGATAGCAAGCATCGTCTGTTTCAATGATCTTGATTTCCGTGTTGTTCCCCAGTCTAGATTTGACTGATATCCGATTGGTACGAATCCGACGCGATACCCGTAAGCCAGGTATGCCCGAAGTGCGAGATCATGGTCATCAAATCCGAGAAAGAAACTATCGGTGTCAAAACCACCTACCTGTAAATACTTGTCTCTGTCAAGGAGTATCGGGCCTCTCATTACGGATTGGCTCAACCAGACTTGGTTCTGTGGCCGCGATTCATCGTTACTGGCCTGGTCGTTGTTGGAAAGATGGCCGGCCTTTCCGGTTTCCCTAAAAACTTGCAGGCCAGGATAAATCTCGGCGTCGATGTGCGCGATAATTTTAGTTGGTCGTCGCCTATTCCGGAAATCTTTCGTTCTCCTAAATGCCCAGGATTCGAGCTTGGCAATAACTGCAATTGGGAAAACAGCGGTCCATGGCGCTTCTAAACGCGTAGTTAAATGAAGGAGCCGCGAAACCACTGGGCCAAACTGAATGATTGATCCGTGCGTAGTCCTTAAGTACGAGACTATAGGTTCAAGCAATTCTGTGCCGCGACCGGAAATCATGATTAGATCGGTGAACTGATCAAGGGCACTCGATAATGCACGATCGAAGCCGGACTCGGTTATGAGAATGTCGGCTTGGAGCAGTATCACCTTACGTGATCTCGATGTTCGAATTCCGAAATCATCACATTTGGTCTCGAATTGAGATTTTCTGAAGTGATATGCCCAAACACCGGTGATGTTTGGGTGCCTATGAGTCACCGTAGAAGCCACTTGCAGCATTTGATTTAACGAAGCATCTTCACTTCCATCGTCAATGAGAATCAACTCCGCATATTCCGAAATTGAGGAACACGCTGATTCAACAATATCGGAGATGAGCAACGATTGATTGAAGACGGTCACGACGATCGAGAGTGCTGGTGAAACACCATTACAATATGACCAAACTAATTCAGGATCATTGTCTGAAGGATGTAGCCGCCGTCCCATATTTCGACCTCACAGATCCAATTTCTCGTCAATATCGCATTGAATTTTTAAACCCATTGGCTCGTAAATCAAATTGGCATAGTACGGCCTCGATGGACTGACCATGCCTACTTGGTACGCGAGCACCGTGAGCGCGGCTTGGTCCTGACGGTGGTTTTCACGTGTCGAGCCGCTTGGCGCGATGCAATCTTGCCGGAGCGCGCATGCCGCCCATCTGTCAATCAGGTCCTGGACGCGTGGCAATCGTGGATCAAAGCCGATTACTGCGCCGTTTAGATTTGTCAAGGTTAGTAATTCCGAGCTGACATTTAGGCACTTGAGCATACCTTCGTGTGTCCAGTCACGAATTGTTCCACTAGAAGATGGACAAAGAAATCCATCTCGCTTTAGGAAACGCCTAACCCAGGACAAACGCTTGTTGATCAAGTTCCCGGCGTCCATCCAAATAAACGGAGTCTCTAGTTCGCTGGCGATTTTGCTTACAATTACGGGCTTCCAGGCGTACTGGCCTGCATTCACTTCAATGTTGAAATAGTCGGGGTAATTCTCGTAGACAAAAGTTCTAACTTCGGTATTGCCAATCTCGATGCATTTTTGATCAAGTTTTTCACGTTGGTTGGTATTTAATCCGAGATCGAACACGACGATTTTAGACCCCAGTTCCCAGGTAGCGAGGCTTTCAAGGAGTTGCAATAGGCTCCGCGAATGGGTTGAGTCCGCTGCGGTAACAAATGCAACTTCGAAGTCAGAGTCTTTGAACCAATATTGTCTCGCCGATATGTACCACAGCATGCAACGACGTAAAAGACGCAGTCGACACGAAAGCGCGGAGATCATTGCCGTTTTCTGAAAAAATTGAGATGTCCGACACTTAAGAACCAGTCCATCTCGGGGATTGCTCGATTCTGGCACACCTCTGATGGCCCAGGATGCCCTGAGAATCTGCCCGGATGGAGTCGCTGATCTAAGTAAAGAGAGGAATCGTCAAGAACGAGTACTCCCGAATCCGACAGGCCAGTGAGTGCTGACTCATAGTCACTGATTACGTCAGGTAGGTTGTGCGATCCATCTATATAGACAAGATCCCACTTTCCGTGTTCGATGACGGACTTTGCGCATTCGCTTGTTGAAGACATCTTGACCAATAGCGGATCGGGAAGTCCGAAGTATTCATAGTGCGACTCAATATCCGCGACGAAATCCAGATTTTTATAACTGCTCACCTCATCGCCAATATTTTCAAATGGTGATAGGCCAGTCACTTCCACAGGAAAATCCAGTTGCTTCCCGATTAGTGACCACAGGCTGAGCACCTGCCCTCTGTACACACCGATCTCGAGCAACCTTCTGGGTCGATAGTGCTTAAGCACCGCGTACCAGGCCGAATGAAACGCAGGTTCGCCAAATCCACGAGACCCCAATTTGAAATAGTGATTGTGTCGCCAGAGCCAATATGGAGATCTGAATCGAAATTGGGATTCAAAATATCTGTAAACGAATTCACGGTCGTATCGTATCTGTTCGAGTTCGGGGATGGTTCGTTTGCGCAAGTATTTGCGACTTTGAATTGCCACCGGTAATAATGCTGGGAGCCGCAAAAATTTGTGAAAACGTGTTCCGAAGAAAATATTCGTTCCCCTTTGAATCAAAATGAACACATAAACCTGAATAGTATCACGGGTGTTAAGTCCCAATTGACGTGATCTATACGCTAAGAACCTAAAATTAGATTACGATCGTACGAATGGTCCTCCAGACTCTAGCAATTTCTGTCTGCCAAGAGTAGATAGAGAGATCATTTAAGTGGATTGTGTCTCCGTTTTACTTCCAGTAAGACCGAACCCCAGAAACCTACGGGCAACGGTTCAGTCGATTACTGGTCAATCGTTTCCGAATTGGGAATTGATTGCGTTATTGGACCGCGATAGCGGTCAAAACGAAAAGATATTGCGTGACGAGATCGATGAATCCCAAATTCGAATTGTGGAATGCAACGTCAAGGAGTTTGGGTTTAGCGCGACGCTCAACAGCGGAATTGAAGCTTGCTCGTTCAATTTCATTGCTCGTCAGGACGATGACGATATTTCATTTCCGGATCGGTTAGAAAAACAGATCTCAATTATTGGCCGCTGTGATGAGACTGTTCTTGTTACCGGATGGGCAGCAGTGGTTGATATCGACGGAAACCATCTTTACAACATTCAACAACCTGAAGATTCGCAAAAAATTAAAAGGATTCTTACTTCTCGAAATATCATTCCTCACTCTTCGGTGATGTTTAGGCGCGATGCAGTTCAATCTGCGGGAGGGTATCGGCAGGGGATGGATGGATGTGAGGATTATGACCTATGGCTCCGGTTGATGTGCCGTGGAAAGGTCTTAAGCACTGGGTCATTTACTGTTCAATACCTCAAAAACCCAGAGGGTATGACGAAGAATCCATTAACAAATTTTCATTTGAGGGAGATTCGTAAATCGCAGCGGCGTGCTAAAAAATCTCTTGGCATCAATGCCGCTATCAGCGAAATTTCTGTTTGGAATTTCTCGTTGAGACAGAAACTCGCCCAGAAGGTACAGTCACGAAAATTGTGAATAGATCCAGGCATATGTTTTCTCGAGACCAGTTTCCAACGAGATGTTCGGTTCCCAGTCAAGCAACTCAAGGATTTTAGAATTTTCTGAATTTCTGCCACGAACCCCTTTTGGAGCATCCATCTCATATATGCGGTTTAACTGAACCCCAGCAATATTTTCCACCATGGACACTAATTGGTTGATCGTTACCATTTGGCTGGATCCAATGTTCAAAGGTTCACTTATGTCCGACAGCATCAGGAGCATCGTCCCTCGGATTGTGTCGTCAATGTAGGTAAAACTACGTGTCTGTTCTCCGTCTCCCCAAATACTAATTTCATTCGATCCGGAACGAATTGCTTCGGAGACCTTCCTGCATATTGCGGCCGGGGCTTTTTCTCTTCCACCCCGAAACGTTCCGTGCGGTCCGTAGACGTTGTGGTAGCGAGCAACACGAGTTTGTAATCCATAGTCTTCGAAAAAGTGACGGCACATTCGTTCGCTGAATAACTTTTCCCAGCCGTATCCATCTTCTGGCGCTGCGGGATATGCATCGGATTCCCTCAATCCCGGATTATCAGGACTATCCTGCAAGTCTCCGCGGTATACGCATGCCGAGGAAGCGAAGAAAAATCTTTCAACTCCGCTTTCAACTGACGCCTTCAATAGATGAGTATTTATTAGAACAGTAAGCATGCACGCAGCCTTGTTCATTTCTATAAAGCCCATGCCGCCCATATCTGCCGCAAGATTAAACACTACGTCTGCGTGTCTCAACACTTCACGACAATCTGAAAGCGAGGATAGATCCGCCACCTGATTGGCTGCTTCAGAGTGAACCTGGTACCACAAATTTAGTGGTTTGAGATCAATAGCCGTTACACGCGAACAACCCAGGCGGATCAATTCCGCAATGAGCCAACCTCCAATAAATCCTCCGGCGCCGGCAACGACAACATGCCTATTCTCAAACGAGTTCATAGAGTCGATCCTAATATCCACAGACCACGATATGTAGAGAAGTTGAGAGTCAGCAGTTACAGAATTTTGTTTTAAATTCAATTCTTATCAAGCAACCGCTGCATTGTTGTCCAAGTTGATGGAATGAGATCATCTTCAGCCCGAGATTTGACTGACAGCCAAGGAGTTGGGGCAACGACGAGTGATCCGTGCAGAACCGATCCCAGGAATCCGGCCCACCATGAAAATGTGCTGTTGCTGATCACGATCCCCGCGCAATTCGCAAGTGTCGCAAGATCCTGATGCTCATCTCCTATAACACAAGTCATTGGGATATCTGTTCCAAACGGATCCTCACACAGCAACTTTAAGGCCAGTTCGGGCTCATCGGAAACTATGACAATTCGTTGAGCATCGATAGTGCGAAGCAAATGCTGAATTGAGTTGTGATAGTACGACATTTCAGTAAGTCCATGGTGATTGCGAGTTTCTTGGTCGTGATAATAATCACCAAGACGAACGTGGACAGCAATAGACGTCTCGACAAGCGCTGAAACGACATCCCTAAATCGCGAGGTGCTTCTCATTCGTGCAATTAGCAGGTCTTGAATATTTGACACAAATTGATATTCCTGAAACCAGCCCCGAATCACGTATGTCTCATTGGTCAAGTGCTCAAAAATGGAGGACCTATTGTCAGGTTCTCGGAGCACTTTGTTTGAACCCGTAAGAGTTCGGAACGCAATTGCCATGGCGTCAAAATGGCCAAAGCTTTCGGTAAATTCATCATCGTTCAACAGTTCACGGATCATGAGTTTACGAGATGAGTCATTTGAGTGTCCAAAATCCAACCAAGTCCGATGCCGAAGAAAGAAATCGGTAAACAAGGGCTGGCAATTGAAATTACGAAGAAGATTCAATCCAGCGCTCAGTTGGAATAGTTGGTTCCCTAACCCGCCCTGAAATGGTACCAAAATTCGCTGTCTTTCACTTTTATCCACAATTTTCCTCCCACAGTTATTCATCGAACCCTAGGGCAACATTTTGTGACTTTAGACCGAAAATGTTTGAGAGTAGTATTTTGCAGTGAGTCAAAAGATTGCGGTCGTCGGCGCCGAAGGTTTTATTGGATCAAGGGTTGTAAGTCATTTGATAGGCCGTGGCTTGAATGTCTCGATCTTTACTCGTTCCCGTCAACTTTTACTTGATCCCAACGACACCGAGACTCGGAATTCTGAAATTACTGACATTCTCTGGCTGGCATCCGATTTGACCCCGATTGCCGCCGAGAAATTTCCGGAACTTGTAGAGCAAGAATTTCAGAACTTTAAGAACTTATTGCGTAACTTGGAAGAGTTTCTTCCGAATGTAAACTTGATCTATCCAAGCTCTGGAGGGACAATATATTCCCAGAGTACTTGCCCGACCTCGGAGAGTCAGCCCGTTTTGGGATTTAATAGCTATGGGCAATTCAAACTTCGAATTGAAGAGGAATTGAGAAATTCACGGATTAGTTTCACCGTATTGCGAATCGCGAACGTCTATGGACCAAACCAACCGACGGGGAGAGGCCAAGGGGTAATCGCAGAGTGGATGCAGAGTTTCATTAACGGAGTTGGTCCGAATGTTTTCGGAGACCTGTCAAATTCAAGAGACTTTGTTCACATTGACGATGTAGCACGTGCGTTTGAACGCGCGCTTGCCTATCAAAACCTAAACTGCCCAATCAACATTGGGTCTGGTGAGTCGGTGCGCTTGGACGAAATTCTTGGACAGTTGAGAGCGTTAAGTCGCAAGAATCTTGACTACTTGGTTTATCCGTCTCGCGGAATTGACAGACCTACTACCCTGCTGGATATTTCTCGGGCTTCGGAGTTAATTAATTGGAAACCTCAAATTAGAGTCGAGGACGGAATCAGGGATTGGTGGGAGAAGCTTCAAAGTTAGCTCTTCATGAAATTCTGCCCGAGAGTTGAAAAATGGTTTTGATCCAAAGTAGAAGTGCAAACAATAGGGCAATCAGCGAGAACAGGTCGCGCTGGTTCGTATTCCTGAGTATCCGAAAAGTATTCATATTCTTGAATCTTTCAAATAGCGGTGACTCGAGAGTGATCCAAAAGAGTAAGACAATCCAGAGATGTACAAGGCGACTCGGGGACGAATACCAAAAGATTGAAAATATCTTTAGATTGCCGATAGGTCCTGGAATTCCTGAAACAGAGGACGTAATTAGCAGGAATGCAACGACTATAACCAACCATGCGCGCTCTTGACGGAATTTGATCGCGAACGCAAGGGCCGTAATTCCTAATAGTCCGGCGAGGGCTCCGGCGATGACCGAAAAACTCCCCATGAGTACCAGGTAATTTGCGATGAACCGAACCGTACGATGGAACGCCTGATTTAGACCCTGAAAGTCAAATGCGGCATTTGATTGCGAATTAAAGAAAGATCTAAGAAGATCGAGACCAACGCCTGGGACTAGAAAAATCAAAGCCAAAAACACGGGTGGCACAAATAGAAGTACCTGTGGTCGTCGCAACTTAGGAAAATTCCCGTAATCAACGAGAAACAACATCGAAGCTGCTGCCGAGGGATGAATATCCATTAAGAGAGTTGCACAGACGAGACAAATGAGGATTTTGGCCTTAGGCCGTTGTGCTTGGTTGACAAGGGTGGCCGCGAATATTGCGGAAACAATTCCAATCGCAGTGGGGATTTGTCTTGACGAAAGATCAAATACAAGAGCAGAGCCGAACAGAAGAGACAAGAGAACGATCGTTCTTGACGATCGTGAGTTGCTTGCTCCGACAGATCCGAATAGCGCTAATACAAAGGGTGGGAAAATTGCGCTATATGTGCCTGCAACGATATTGGAGACACTTGAAACACTAGGTCGCCCTAAAAACTCCGCGATTAATCGTACGAGAAGATGTGATCCTTGCGGATATGGCGGTCCACTAGCACGTCGTACGAAGTATCTGTCTGATGTAGTAAGAGTCATTTCGAAAGGGGATGTCGAAAAGGGGCCTCTTGCCCAGAATCCATTGAGAACTCTCGAAAAACCCACGCCGTCACCAAGACCAAGGATGTTCTTACCGACGAAGGAATTCCCTAACAAAAATAATAGGCAACCAAATATTAAGAAAACGAATATATGACGAGTCCTCAGCCGCGAAGACTCTGGAAGGATCGACACACTTTTTGCTTTGAAACTTGCCACGCAGAGACTGGCCATGGTGAGCCAAACCACAATCCAAATTGCGGCGACTAGAGGATCAATGAACGGATATCTCGAAAGTATGAGCCCACCGTGGATAAATACGGCGGAAAATGGCGCGGTACCCGTAAGGCAGATCAGCCAAAGCACAAGGTCGTTACTGCTGACCTTGGTGCGACCCAAACGGGGTGCATCGCGTACGTCAGAGCGTTTCACGGTTGGGCAATACTCATAATTCAAATAGTGTCATAGGAATAGTCTAGATTCATTAATCATTACCTTTGACAATTAATGACTTCGAAAGAGGCAACCTCAATATGGATCATGATCGGCAACAGAAAGTGTTTTCTAATGATTGGTCACGATCGGTACTTTGCGACCCTGTCACTAAATCGCAATGTCATGAAGAAGCTTTCCGAACTGTTTGTGGAGTAGTTGATGCTCGAATTTCATTAAAAAATACCTACGGATATGAGGAATGGAAAGATGGCCAAGAAAGTTATGAAGCCATTGTGCGATCTGGGGGCGCTATTCACGAGAATAATGTTGAGGCATATAGGTCCGAGATCGAATGGGACAGACCAATCTACGAATATTTTCAACTCGAGGGGAAAATCTTAGATGTAGGAGGCGGTGTTGGGACCATCAGAGAATTTCTGACCGACTCAGCCACCTACCTTTCAATAGACCCTTATATAAATGGTCTCTCTGAGATCCCGCAACCAAAGATTGAGGCTTACTCTTGTCTTCGTACTCATCTTAATTTCATTGGTGGCGTCGCGGAGTTCTTACCCGTTATCTCGAGAGAGTTCGATTGGGTTCATATGCGCTCGATGCTTGACCATGTTCAAGTTCCCGATCTCGCCCTTCTGGAGGCGCGTCGAGTGCTCAAGGATGACGGTCGCCTCCTTGTGGGTCTCTTTGTGGAAGGTGGCAAGCGTGGTAAGCAAACAGTTGAACAATTTTGCCGGGATAAAATTGCCCACCTGCTCTCACGATTTGGAGTGAAGCGGTTTAGAGATCACCATACTTGGCATCCGACCTACAGAAATCTTGTCAAGCTCATTACCGACAATGGATTTGAAATCAGGCGCGAATATTGGCAGCCTCACTGGAAAGATCAAGTAGTCTACCTTGAGGCTGTTAAAAAATAATGAACCTACGTGACGATCGAATAACACCTACTGACGTTGCGCGAGCAGCAGATCAGTGGAGAGGAGACATGCGCCGTGAAGGTTGCTTGACACGACGTGCGCGCAGAACTCGGTTTTCGGCAATTTGATGTAGGTTATTTGACTGAGAATCGATAGAGAAAGCGACGTATTTTCTGACCGAAGCGTAAGCAGATACTTCCTCTATTTGATGGTAGTAATAACAAATCGGTGCGAAATAAGAGTTCCGGAAAGTCAATAAACCGTTGTGGGATACGGCACCTTGAGCAAAGCTCGTTCTTTACGAAAATAAGATTGCCCGTGTGGCATACCAACGTGTACCCCTTCTTCTTCGCGATATTCAAAGTCGCAGAGAAAGAGCTTCCAGGAAATCGTTTGGAGTGTCGAGTCACAACTCCTGGAGGAATACCCGAGTTTATTTCAATGACAACTATTGCGGCGGAAAATAGATTCATTGAGTCCCACACATCAAGGTCGTATGAATCAATATCGATCGCCAGAAGCTCAAATGTCCTAGGGCATCCTGCGGCCGTAAGGATCGCATCAATAGAGTTTTCTGAATTTCCGCTTGGTGAAACTATCTTTAGTATTGGCTTGATTGTGGGATATTCTGAAACAGTATTCAGTAGTTTTGAGAACTTTTTAGGGTCTCCTTCAATGTAGATTGCGTTCCAGCCCTTAGTGGCCACGAAGTTAAATGTGTTACTAAGATACATTCCGTCCCAAGCACCAAATTCAACGCAGAGTGGGGATTCGCTAATGGAACTATGATCCTTGATTCTGTTGAACAGTTCTGCGAGGACTCCGTCTTCGCCATTTTGGCTGTAGGTATCTCCAAGATAGGGATAAAAAGGAGATTTTTCAAAGTCAGACACCCGACGACAGTAACAAAGTATTGACTGTTGGCGACGTTTCTTGACGTCTGGAGCACACAACTTTACTCCGACTTTGAGCCCAATGTGAGATGATGTTCCCCGGGCATGAGCACTGCCTGACGCACTGGAGGGGCTACATCCTCATCTAGACGAGTAGGTTGTGGTGAGGCGAGTGGTTTCCGATTGAAGTTAGGTTTGAAAGGATCGATTATGAGGAATCTCTTTGTATATTTAAACCGAAAAATAATTGCTCCAATCAGTTTGAGACTCACGAAGAATAAACTTGCTAAAAGTGAATATTCGCTAAGAGATCTTGAGATCAAATTTAGAGGTAAGAATGTATGGAATGAAATAGTCCCCTTTGATTTTTTGATCTGGCAAGGTTGTCTATGGGCTGAAAACGTTGTGTTGGTCGGCGGCTTTAATGGTCAATCAAGTTCCATCTTGTTGGATCGCGTCCCTCATATCAAAGTGCTCCAAGTCTATGAACCAATTCCAAAGTTCTATTTGGCATGTAAAGAAAAACTTCACGGTTTTGGAAACCGAGCCCATTTGTATAATGAAGCAGTTTTTGATCGACAATCTGAAGTAAAAATGGAAGTTGCTTCCGATTGGTCAATGGTCAGCGAAACATCACGAGAGATCAAAGATCAATTCGCGACGACCGAAGAGATAGTCGTTCGGTCTGTCAATTGGCAAACGGTCATTGATCGTCTTCCAGTTAGTGAGGAGTTTTCACTATTTATGAATTGCGAAGGGTCAGAGTACACAATAATTCGTTCTCTCTTGGCCAGCGCGAGACTACCTAAAACAATCATTTCGCAGACGCACACTACAGGACCACGCTCCTACCAGTTGCTGTATGAGATGAGAGCAGATCTGTGCAAGTTTTATTCACCATTGTTTTCTGCTGACTGGGCATGGGACGTTTGGATTCGAAAGGACATTACGTCCCTGAGCGCAGAGGAAAGCGAGCGATTTATATCCTGACAGGACGAAGACTTCGGTTCTATAACGACCAATAAGGGTTTGGGAATAAGTGGAGCCCAAGATGAGAATCGAACTCACGACCTACGCATTACGAGTGCGTTGCTCTACCCCTGAGCTACCTGGGCGGGTAATGGCGTCTTAGTTTACTGCCGTTGTCGTGCTTGACACCCGCG
>Ga0105055_10004779_pt1 | contig 19571 bp, 17 predicted proteins | sample BON03_FD_78090 | JGI IMG/M metagenome (GOLD analysis project Ga0105055, IMG submission 78090) | Freshwater microbial communities from Lake Bonney liftoff mats and glacier meltwater in Antarctica - BON-03 | ecosystem: Environmental > Aquatic > Freshwater > Ice > Glacier meltwater | place: Lake...
ATAGTCGCCATCTTGTGAAAAATCGCGTCTCGCTGATGACCACGATTTAAAGCATGGTAAAGATGTCCTGCAACATCGGCACGTGGTGGTCGGGGCATCTTGGTCTCCTTTTGAAGTTCTGATCCATCAAGACCAAATTACCCAGTCAACCTTTTTGGCTCCTGAGCCTTTTTTGTTTTCAAAATTGCAGCAAAACTGCTATTTGTTGCGCCGCCCAGGCAGCAATCGAGCGAAGCAATCGAGCTAACGAAAGCGATGGAAGCGTGTGGACCAATGTTTGACTCGGAGGGCTGGGTCTCATCGCAAGCGAACGAAAGTACGCCAACCATCAAGACGGGCCTCATATCATAGCGTAAGTGAACTGTTTCCTGTGCTCGCGGGTCAGGTAGATATTTGTTTCCATGGTCAACCTTTCCCCGGGGTCCGAGATGGGAATGGATCCATCAAAGATCGACGCGACAACGTCAGCTAGCTATTCTGTGTCTTGAGACTTCGAAACGCGGAGTGACTCGTTTCCATTTCGAGACGAGTAGTCAAACCATTCGATTAACGTCAACATGTTTAACACAATCGTGCATATCCTTATGAACATCAAACGCTCTATTCTAATATTTGCAGTTGTTGGAATGACCGCAGCGTTGCCGATGCAAGCCGTTGCTCAAGTTCTCGACAAGCAGAAGCAGCTTGACGCGCTGACCTTTCTGGACAACCGCGATTCGGATTGGTATGCCGAGAACATTCCGTTCTTTGATTGCCCCGATGCGGACATCACGACGACGTATTATTACCGCTGGGATTTGCTGACCAAGCATCTGACATATGGCTCGCCCAACAGCGGGTATTCGTTCACGGAGTTTATCGACCGGCCGTTTTGGTCGGGAGCTTACGGAGCGATCAGTTGCCCGGCGGGGCATCAGCTTTATGAAGCTCGATGGTTGCGGTCTCCGAGGATCGCTAACGATTACACGCAGTACTGGTTCCGCACGCCGGGTGCTCAACCGCGGAACTACTCGACGTGGCTGGCAGATTCAGCCTGGGCCGTCAACCAAGTGCATCCCGATGACGAACGATTGGTTGATTTGCTGCCGGAACTGATCAAGAATTACGAAGGCTGGGAGCAACGCCACTTTGTCCCGGAGGTCGGCTTGTTCTGGCAAACAGGGCACGATGACGGCATGGAGTTCAACATCAACAGCCGTCAGACGAAGGACATCCTGCGCGGTGCGCCGAGCTATCGCCCGTCGTTCAATGCCTACATGTGGGCAGACGCGGTTGCGATCGCGAGAGTCGCTCGGCTCGCTGGTAAAGCCGACATCGCCCAGCGGTATGACGAGAAGGCGTTGTCACTCAAAGCAAAGATGATCACGCTCCTTTGGGACGATCAACGAAAATTCTTTTTTCCGGTCTACAAGAACGACGAAGAACGCGAGGGATACAAGATCAAAGCTCTGACGAAAACCTACGAGTCTGGCCAATTCGAGGGAGACTCACATGGTCGCGAATTGATCGGCTATGTCCCGTGGCAGTTCAATATGCTTGAACGCGGTAAAGGCTATGAAGCCGCATGGTCAAAGCTGATGGACCGCGACGGATTCTATGCCGACTTTGGCCCATTGACGGTCGAGCGGAACGATCCAATGTTTCTATTGCAGAACTCTTGCTGCTGGTGGAGCGGCCAATCTTGGCCCTATGCGACTACTCAGACATTGAAGGCGATGTCGAACGTGTTGCAAGAGGACGGCGGGAACGTCACTCCCGCCGACTACGTGAAACTGCTGCAAATCTATGCCCGTTCACATCGCAAGAACGGTAAACCCTATCTCGCAGAGGCGCTGCACCCCGATACTGGCTCATTTGAAGGGCATGACGGATACAATCATAGCGAGCACTACTTTCATTCGGGCTTTTGCGATCTCGTCATCACCGGCTTGGTCGGCCTGATTCCTCGCAATGATGAAACGCTGGAGATCAACCCGCTCGCGCCGGCCGAGTGGGATTACTTCGTGCTCGACGATGTTCCATATCGCGGCCATCGAGTCAGCATCGTCTGGGACAAGACAGGCGAACGGTACAAACTCGGAACCGGATTGCATGTACTGGTCGATGGGACGAAGATTGCGACATCGCCGACGCTCACTCGCATCGTCATCAAGCATGGAGCTCCTCTGCCAGCGGCCGGTATTACGAATCGCGATCCGAACGTGGCAACCGTTAATTTCGCCGTGAACAACGACGGCACCTATTACCCGCGATTAACCGCGTCCTACTCGTCGGCAAAGACGTCGATCACTAAACTCAATGACGGCAATTATTGGTATCTGCAACACCCGCCCAATCGCTGGACATGTGAAGGGTCGCCGAACGATCGCGATTCGGTATTGCTGGAATTCGGCGAGTCACGCCCGATTCACACGGTAAAGCTGTTTGTGCTCGACGACAGCAGCGAGCAAGGATCCCCGATTCTCGCTCCGCTAAAAATCGAGTTGGAAGCGTGGAGCAATAACGCTTGGCAGTCTATCCAATCGGAGGAGTCGGCACCGCGAGAATCGGTCGGCCATCGTCCGGCTGTTTTCCGGATCGCACCAATCCAGACGACCAAGCTGCGAGCAACCCTATATCACCGCGCCGCGGGTAAGTCGGGCCTCACCGAATTTGAAGTTTGGGGTGATGCGACCTTGCCTCTCGAACCGATTCCGCCACCGGCTGGCAATCTGGCTTACAACCCCACACCTGGCAGTTACCCGAAGGCGTCAGCTTCGTTCGCCGATCGATTTGGAGGGAAGCCACAAGCTGCCCTGGACGGCATTACAAACTTCCTGCCAACTCCGATGAATCGCTGGACAAGCTTCGAATCGAAGTCACAGACCGATTCGCTGGAGATCGACTTCGGCAAAGAGGTCGAGTTTCGACGCGTCGAACTGGCGATCTACGACGACGGCGGAGGAGTGCAACCCCCAACTTCGTACCTAATCCAACATTGGAACGGCACGGAATGGCGTGACGTCAACAACCTTAAGCTGAAACCCGAACAACCGCTTGGTAGCCAGTGGAACACAGCCCGCTTTGATCCTGTGGAGAGCACAAAGTGCCGCGTCGTCTTCACTCACAAAGGCCAAGCTCGCAGCGGCGTTTCGGAAGTGATGATCTGGAAAGATTGATTGAGCGGCGAGCCATATACGGCGCCCTTAGCGAAAAATAGCGAAAAAGGGGACGCAGCTCATTTCTAAAACAATGAACTGCACCCCCCTTCGTCGCTCGCACAGATTCGTACTTGAGGAATAGTCTCATGCAGCTCCTCCGTCAGGTCGAACGATCGCGGACATTCCGCTACCAGTCGTGATTGCCGTGCCACTGCAATTGATGCTCGATTCGGCTCGGAGTCCGAAGCATCGGTGACAGTTCAGCAAGACTTCCCTTCGGTGACCTCCTTCCCTCGACAGATTCCGCCGCGGCGGTTGCCGCGTTGTTCACCTGTGTCGATAGTACTACGAAGTCATCTGACCTCCCAAAAGCGTTCATGCCAACATTGCCCTCGGAGAGGTTCGTTGGCCGCTCAAGGAGTGATCCGCAAAGCGGCTTTGCACCTGAGGCTGATGGGATCTCCCGGTTCTCGCGTTTGGAATCTCCACGCATGCACAGGTTCTCGGACTCCGCCGTGTTCGTTCGCACCTTGCGAATAACGGTACGCTCGATGTGGCCTTCTCCCTGACACAACAGGATCGGCACACGGAAGTGGTGCCCCTGTTCAATTGGAAAACCGGGAGCTCAATGGCTGGCCTGCGTTACCCTTCGCACGAACGCTCAAGACAGTCCGGTCACCCGGTCCGCCCCTCCGCTGAAGGCCGAAGTAATTGGCTAAACTTTCTTCGTAAGATACTTTCATTCTCTATTCCAAACCGGTTTTATCCCGGCACACTGCGTCCCCTTTGTCTTTTCCAACGCCAGTCACTTTGACAAAGTAGACGTCACTCTCCGAGTGACGAAGGCCGCAAACCGCGGCCCATGGCATTCATCACTCGGAGAGTGATGTCTACTTTACTCGCGAATCGAGTGGCATTGGGCTGCGGCCAGCTGGAGATGCCGAAGACCCTCTTCACGACTTCCTGCCCGCAGTTGCAGCATCCCCGGATTATGATGAACAGCCGCCGGGCCGACCACCTTTTCAAAAGAGGCACATGGTCCGACCATGACATTGAGGGTAAGAACTCATGCACAAGTAATTAGGCGGAATTCGTTTAACCGTCAGCCGACAGGCGTACGTTGATAACTCCACGCGTACGCCTCTCGGCTGACGGTTAAACTCGGAAACTTTGGCATGGGTGGTTATCGGTTGTATTGATCAGGCGGATTAAAAGAAGTTTCATGGCAACGGCAGGAAAGCCTCGTTTCGGAAATTCTGGCCGAGTGATATTCTGCTTGAACCGTGATTCCGGTCCATTAATTCCAGGGCTATCTCGGTTGCAAATACATGCTGAGTGCATTTACCATACTTAAGTCAAAGCGACATAGGAATTCTCTCTGGTCGGGTGAAGTGTTGGGTCGCTCTCGATGCAGCGGAACAGTTGTGATCGGCTGCTGGTCAGGTTCCAGAGAGATTCCGTGATGTCGAAAAAAAAATCGGCAACCTATTCTTCAGGCCCAGACGAAGCGGGTTTTGCCATTGCATTCATATGCCTGCTGCTCAGCCTGGCCCCGCCACTCGTCGTTTTCCTGGTTCCAGCGACATTCGATGAGTTAACTCGAATGGACGGCCTTCACCGCATTACTGCAATTTGTTCGGCCTGTTTTTCCGTCCTGGTTCTGATGTGTGGATTTACTCATCATCAACATCGTTCTGTGTTGTTTGCCTGTATTCTGGGTTTCGTCTGCCTCGCACTGTCATGTGTTTCCGGTGCAGGATGCTGCAGTGGTCTGCTGGCCTGGTTCGAAGGCAAAATCTCCGTCAATGACCTTCCTCAAGATACCCTGCTGAACGCCTCCTTGAGCCCCATTGGAAGTTTGTGCCTGATTTTTGGCCATCGGCAGAATCTGAAGTGGGCGCGTCGGCAATTGACTAAACGAGAATCGTCCCAACACTCAATACCCCGTCGAAACAGGCAATAGATCAGGCACACCGCAGGCGGTCAGCCGTGGCAGCCGAAGTCAGGGGACCTGGGGCTTAGTACAACATTCGACCAGTTTTCGCTCCAGTTCCGGCCAGCCTGACGTTAGTTCATCCTTGATGATTTCAAGTCGGCTATCACGACGGTAGCTGCTGGGTTGAAATGATGTAACGGAACCCACTCGATTGATCAGCCACCAGCCGTCCGTACACCGAAAGATGCCCTTCAAACGACGAATCGGGTGAACGTAACCCAGCAGATCAAGCAGCTCATTGCGGTCAAAGACATCGTCCTGAGCAAAGATCCAGCCACACGCCCATTGCCCCTGCCCCGAATTCTCAAGGCGAACAGGTTTGCGTGGCTGCGGAGTCTGTTCAAGGGTGTGCACAATTGGCGATCCGCCTGAAGTCTGTCCGGCTGCGGGAGCTTTCGGTCCACTCAGCATGACAATCTGTTCCGTGTGCGATGCCGGAGCCTGAACAGATGGTGCAGAATGCGCATCGTGAAACTGCGGCGAACGAACAATAACGCCATCCAGGTCCAGCCATTCCGGACGCAGCTGACCAAAGCTAGTGGTTTCGACCAGAAGTTTTGGCGGATCGATCTCCTGAATCCATCTCCGACACCGCTCAACATCCTCAGGCGTTCTTTTATCAAGGCGATTGATGACCACGACGTCTGCCATCTGAATCTGGTCATGAAACACGGCCATCGAGCAGGTCTGTGGATTCTGAAAGTCGGCCGGGTCCACCAGACAGATCGTTGCTCGCAGGTCCAGTGTGTCACGAAAGAAGGGCACTGTTTGAAGAGTATCAATGACACTTGCCGGATGACCCGCACCAGTCGGTTCAATCAGCAGCCGATGCGGGTTCGTCCGTCGGATGAACTGAGTCAGCAGGGGTTTGAGCATAAAGGCGGTGTCGCAACAGAAACAGCCGCCTGCCAGTTCCTGGACCTGAACTTCTGATGACGATTCGAACAGCGCGTGATCGATGGAGACCATGCCATACTCGTTCACGAATATGGACCAGCGTTCGCCCGCAGGACGCTGCGTCAGCAGAGACTGAATCGCGGTCGTTTTCCCTGCTCCCAGAAATCCGGTGATAATGTTTGTGGGGATCTTTTGCTTCACTGGTTTCACAGGACGGCCTCGCATGCGATCGGTGCTGGCGATTCGATGTGATAATCGTCGACCGGATAATTTCGGAACTGAAGAGTGTAGTGCTGCTCAAACCACTCCTGGATTCCTGGCAGCGCATCGCTGCTGTAATCAGGCTGAACGAAGTGCGTGTCCCCGAACAGGGTTTCCCGAATATCGCCGTCTTCAGCGGCGATGCGGCCACCCATGATGACCCATCGAGGACGTTCGAACATACGTCGCCGGTCTTTGTCTGGCAAATAGATGGTGATGTCCGCGTCGGCTCCTGGTCCCAGATGTCCCTTGTTTTGCAATCCCAGAATCCGGGCTGGTGCGGCGCGGGTGATGATGGCGACATCTGTCAGTGTGTATTCTCGGTCGATATCGGCCAGAATCGTACGTTCTCGCAGACGGTGCGGCATTCGCGCCATTGTGTCCCGCCGCAATTCGCGATCCATCAGCAATGCGATGATCTCCGGATAGCGATAAAACGCGCCGCCGTTCGGATGATCACTGGTCATCGCGCAACGCCAGGGATCCATCAACAGATACCACTCCAGGGCAATGGCCCACTGAACAGCATGAATCAGACTCTTCTCAGGCCGATACTCAATCGGAATCACACCACAACTACTTTCCTGCTCACAGTCTGCCGTAAACCACTTGTTTCCTGTCAAGCGATGCAGGTGTTGGCTGAACGGAGCATCGCCGGTCATCGAAAGGGTTTTGCCGGGATTTACGTGCCCGACGTCAACGGTGATGTTGGGATGTCCCTGAACGTAGTCGATCAGGCGTTCCGTTGCCGAACAGAAACTCTGCGGATCATTGGGATCTCCTGCATAGCTGTGAAACTGCACATGCGCAAAATGTCCACGGCGTCCTTCCAGTGACTCCATCGTGTGAAGAGTGGTTTCCCAGTTGCCAGGAATTCCAAGATTGTTGCAGTGAATATGCACAGAATGCGGCAGCTTCAGTCGGTCAGCGGCTGCTGAAAGTTCACGAACGACCGCCCGCGGTGTGACATTGAAGTATGGAACCGGCTCATCTAGTTGCTGCATGGACATGCGGCTGATCTGCTTCCAGCTTTCGATACCTCCCGGGTTCACGATCTTGATCGCGTATCCTTTGGCAGAATTCAGCATCCATGCACAATAGGCATCCAGCTGGTCCGACTGTCCTTCCCGAATTCGATCCATAACGTAGTGATTGTTGCCGAACAGAACGTAGAAACCCTTGTTCAGCTGTGGCGTATCCGCAAACTCTTCGTGCGCGTGGCGGGCCAGCAGTCCGGGAATGGCCGCATCAAACGCTGTCGTGTATCCCATCTGACTGTAGAGATACCCCGTTGCAAACGTACTGGGCACCGGGCCAATGGTCCCGGAACGAGTGATATTCGTGCGTTTGAATACCGGCTGATTCCGCTTCATTTCGGGAACCAGCTTACGACCGACATTGACTTTGGGGCCTGCGATATGACAGTGCATATCGATGCCGCCCGGCATGATCACATAGCCGGAGGCTTCGAGCGTTCTGTCGGGTCGAACGTTCGGATCTGATGGAGCGGCGACGATCTGTCCATCCTGAATCCAGAGATCACCGACTTCGTCATGAATGCCGTTCTGTGGATCGACAATGCGACCGCCAGTAATTTTAAAGAATGACAAGGAAATGGCTCCTGAGAATCAACAATACACTTTGCCTGGGAGCGAGTTACTTCAACCCAGGATCAATCGGTACTTTTCAATCCGCCGCTCGCCTCACAGGGTGATGACCTGATCCGGCGGATTTCCCGCAAGCGCCTCATAGAGCTGTGGGAAGCAGCCAGTGACGACACCTTCCTATCACCTGCACGCCGTGTTTCTGCTGCTCCAGTTGTGGCAGAATCATCGTGCTCAGTTTGAATGTCGAACACAGTCCGGTTGCAAAGACATATGCGATCTTCATGCGAAATTTCCATGAGAAATGTGGAACGTGGGTAATGATCTGATTCACGAAGCAGATGGATCAAATTACAGCTTTAGCGAGTGAATTTCCTGACATAAGACCATTGCCGTCGAAACACGAATGAGCCCGTGATTAGCATCCTGAAGTGAAGAATTACCACTCACCAATCACCTCCCCGCCGTTTCGGCTGGAGACCGCAGCCCATATGAGAACGCTGATGTTTGAGGAGACGAAGCGTACGGAACCGTCTCCGAGCAGAACATGAGCGCCGCCAGGATGCTCAGAATACATCTGGCACACATGGACCTGAGGGTCATTCGGCGGATGAATCACAAACCCTTCCTCCGCAGTGGGTCCGCTGTGGACCAGAACAAGCGTGGCCGCTTCATCCGGCTCAATCACGAGCGGCGCGAATCGAGACGGGTTGTTCGCTGGAACGCTGGCACCAACGGGGACACCAACCCACGTTTTATCACTGACCAGCGGTGTATGTTCGCCCAGAAATGCGGTGTTCGACAGTCCGTCCGTCACATCCCTCGTACCGATCTTCGAATTTCTGTAGAACGGACCGTTAGCGATGCTCGTATGATCTGTCACAGTCAGCGACCACGGTTCTTCATGACCCACGTTAGCGACGTACGTTGAACGACTGAAAAGACCGATCGTGACCCCGCTGCGATCCCTGATGGTCGCTGGCCGTTCCGTGCCTGTCGCAGACGGGCATAGAAACCCAGGAAGCACGGTCTGAGCTAAAGGCTGATTTACAATGTCCCAGCATGGTAAGTTGTGATTGAAACCCTGATAGACATTTGTCTGTTCGAGAAACGGCAGCAGCATCATGCCCCATGCCCACCCAGCCGGGCCATCGAAGGTATCGGGGTCGCGGGAGGGATGAAGGACGTTTGAAATATAACCTGGAGGAAAAACGCCATGGACGTCATGGTAATTGTGAAGGGCCAGCCCCAGTTGCTTCAGGTTGTTCCGACATTGAGTCCTCCTCGCGGCCTCGCGAGCCTGCTGAACGGCCGGCAACAGCAATGCAATTAAAATGGCGATGATGGCGATGACGACAAGGAGTTCAATCAGAGTGAACCCACGACGACGAACTTTTATCATATTTCTGAGCCTCTTCTATAGTTGAGTTGGATTCGGGACGTCACCATAGACAGCCACCGGATCGAAGACCTTTTCAGTTTCGGAAAACGTCAGACCCGTTTGTGAGGAACGAGCGTTGCCCACAGGAACTGCGCGATAAAAACACGAGCGATACCCCACGTGACAACTCGCGCCGCCAGCGACATCGACTCGCAGCCAGATGCAGTCCTGGTCGTCATCGATCCGCATTTCACGGATGGTCTGAACAAGGCCGCTGCTGGCTCCTTTGTGCCATAGTATTTTTCGACTGCGACTCCAATAGACCGCTTCGCCCAGTTCGATCGACTTTGCCAGCGCTTCGTGGTTCATATAAGCGTGCATGAGCACTTCACCGGTTGTGAAATCTGTTGTGACGCACGGAATCAGCCCGTCCCGATCAAATTTTGGTGCCAGCTCGACACCTTCTTCCACTTGTTCAACACTGTCCCGTTCCCCGAAAAGTTGATCACTCATTAGAATTCTCCTGCCTCACCAGACTCTTTGTTCGAACACCAGATGTCCTGCTGAACCCCACCCAGATCAATGCGATCGCCAGAGTAAATCCTGACACCACCAGCCAGGCCGCCGGAAGATGAACCTGCTGAGAACTGCCGACAACCCATTGCGACACATCCTGATTGAAATTGGCGATCAACAACGATCACCGCTCTACCCTGGGTCCGCAGGCTGGCGACAAACTCGAAGACGACCTGTGACCCCACAACGTCGAGACCGCGAGTTGGTTCATCCATCTCTTCCAGGCCGCCGCGTAGATCTGCTATTCGGCCATGCTGATCGACGCGAACTCAGTCGTCTTCAGATGCCCGTCACGAGACGCACCGCCGATGACCAGGAGCTGATCCTTGTAGCCAATGAGACGATGATGGATGCGAGACGATGGCAGCTTGCCGACGCTGATCCAGCTTTTCTGGTCATCGGACAGCCGGTAGACCTTGCCATCCATGCCAGCCAGAAGCAACTGCTCATGCACAACCGCAGCAGCGATACCATTCCCATTGGCCGGCATACCAGGCACATCGGGACCGTCTGACCATTGGGAAGTTACGGGGTCGTAGTTCCAGATTTGCTTTGAGATCTCTCCATCCGGCGTAAGTCCGCCGATGATCCAGACTCGATCTTGAAATGTGATGACTTCAAGGGCTCGTCGCTTCGCTGGCTGGGGAATCGCTGACCAGGTTGCGGCATCATCGTTCAGATCCAGAACAAGTCCGTTGTCCAGCCAGCTTCCGTCTTCACCACCATTCAATGACCATCCGCCAAAGAGATAGACCTTGTCGTTCAACACAGCGGCCCGATGAGAAGATCGCGGTTCCGGCAATGAGTCCAGCCGACGCCATGTGCTGGTGGCCGGGTCGAACTCAGACGCATCGCAGAGCGAGTACAAATCATGCGGTTTTTGCGATTCATTCACGGCATGCATCCCTCCGAAACGAAGCAGTTTCTTCCCGTTGGCAACCAGAGCCACACCCTGAGCCGGACGCTCAATCGGAAGCGGCTCCCAGTCACCGCCGTTTGTCAACGAGATGCGAAAGAAACCCGGAAGGAGCGACTCTCTTGAATACACATGAGTCTTTCCTGTATGGCCACTGTAGACATAGGCGTATCCGTCGGCTTCTGCAGCTCCAAAACTGGCAATTCCCTTGGGAAGCTCCGAAAATCGGATGGTTGGTGTGTTGTGAGACAGGTCAGCATCCTGGCACACCGCGGGTTCCACAAATCCTGAGGCTCCCAGCACGACCACAACAGATAAAGCCAAAGCACGCATCTGACGCACTCCTAACGCTCGCGCAAGAAAAACCAACGACAAAACCGTGAGTTGCATAACAGCTTACGTTACACAAATGCAACAATATTGCAATTGTAAACATGTACGAGCAGGCTCAGGTACTTCGTTTGATATTTTTCTGCGAAAGCTTACCCGGGGGAACAATCTGCACATTCGCCCTTGAGCAGAATGTCGGTGATCTTTCCAATGGCACCCGCTTTGCGTTTGGAGACGCTGGTGAATTCCATCGGTTCAAGACACTGAACAGCCCCGCAGGACGTGCAGACGAAATGTGGATGGCTGCCCTTTTCTGGATGATCCGGGTCGATTGCTTCGAACCGCCAGACATGATCACCCAGTTCAGTGCGTGCGACGAGTTCGATTTCTGCCAGATCGTTCAGGTTGCGAAAGACGGTTGCCTTATCAAATCCCAGCGGTACCAGACGGTCGGCAATGTCCGCGTGGGTCAGCGGCGTCGTCGCCGCTCGCAATTCCTGCATGACGGCAATGCGTGCAGGAGTGGCGCGACTTCCAGCCTTTCGGATCAGCGTTCTGATGAGTTCAATTTCGTCCGGATTCACGCTTCGTGCTTTAGCAACCATACCAGCCTCGACCAGATGACGGATGGAGAAATTCTGCAGTAGTACAACTTCAACTGCATTATAGTTGCAGGTGACCTGAAATGCACGAGAGAACTGCTCGTTGCCGTTCATCGAGCAATGCGAAGTTGTTATTCACGAAATCGTTCGAATCGGTAGCGATCCAGTTCCTGAGGAAATGGTTGCAGGATGCCAGTGGACTGGCAGTCTTCGACCCATTGGATCAAACGTTCATAGTGCGATGTTTCAAAAAGGCCACCCAGCCACCGTGAAATTCCGTCTGGCAGAAGCAGGCAAACAACATTCGCCACATCACAGGGGCCAAGGCATCCGCTGATCGTAAGTTGAATGGTGCTGTTGAGTTTTAATTCCTTCCAGCGTGCTTTGACAAGGTCTCTTGGCCATGCCGGGAATCCTCGATCCGTTCGCCCGCAGCAGCAGCCTTCACAGAAAATCAACTGTCCCAGCACCGTGTCGCGACGCGTCTCCACGGGCAGGCCGTTTTGAATCGCTTGTTGCAGCTTCACGGTTTGAGCATTGCAGGCTGCCAGTTCAGACTCAACAGTTGGAATCATCAGAAAATTGCCTGTCATCAAAAGCCAATGAATCGAAATCGACTTGAGTCGTAGGGTGGGACAAGTGAGCATCGCGAACGCCGGCCCACCAATTGGCAGCATTCACGCTGGTGGGCCGGCGTTTCGCTGGTCCCACCTGACAAAGCTCACTTCCGAAACCCCAGCGTTGTGATCGTTCCATTTCTTTCGCCAACAGTGAGTCGCTGGTCGTCCGATGACCAGGCAAGACGAGTCACGGGCGACTCGAAGGCGCGCATGAAGTAAGGAGTGATATGAGTCAAAGGCGTCCAGAGCAGAACCATTCCGTCAGCATCAGAAGAAGCAATATCGTCGCCTCGGTGCTGGAACTGCAGTTGAGTCAATCGCGTGGGGTGCCCTTCCAGCGTTTTGGGTTCACGACCTTCAGGCCCAGCGCCGCTGCAATTCCAGAGGATGATCGAATCACTGCCACCCGTTGCCAGGTAGTTGCCCGACCGATGCCATGACAACTCCAGAACCTTCGTGGCAAAGCCGGTCATCTGAGAATCCCTGCCGGTCTTCATAAACCAGACATGCACCGACGAATCCTGTTCTCCCGTGACGAGATACTTTGCCGTGGGACTCCACGCGAGAGCCAGACTTGAGCCTTTCCATTCCAGGCGGCGGACAGGCCTTCCTGGGATATGCAGTGTCACGCCGAAGTAAGCGGCCACAGCAACCGCACTGCCGTCCGGATTCCAGCCGATGTCCGCGATCGTGCTTTCGTGATCACTGGACTCGTAGGCAATCTCACCATCCGTCGTGAAAAGACGCAAGCTTTTGCCAGCCGCAGTGGCCAGAGATGTTCCCTGCGGTCGCCATGCGACTTTCGTACCCCACGTTGCGCCGGAGTCCAGTTCGCCAGTCAGTCGTTGAATCGCAGCGTCCCACAGCTTTACAGTGCCGTCATGCCCGATGCTGGCGAGTTCTGTCGTGCCCGGTCGCCAGGAGATCGACGATCCGCCGCCGATGTGTTCTCCCAGCCGATGCAGTTCGCGATCATCATGCGAATACACCCAAACCTGGCCGCTGACGGAAATCGCTGCGAGAAATCGTCGATCGCCGGACCACGCCAGATCGTTTACGTAATCTTCGATGTCGACCTGCCATAACTCTCGGAGTTCGCGGCCGTCGCGTTGTCCGGCCTTCAAACCAAACATGCTTCAAACCCCGCGTTGAGTTCTTTGCGATTCAAATTGCGACCGATAAAGATCAGCGAATTGCTACGCGGCTTGTCACCCCAAGGCCGATCCGGTCGCCCGTCGAACAGCATGTGGACTCCCTGAAACACATAACGCGTCGCCATACCTTGAAAGCTGAGAATTCCTTTCATGCGGAAGATATCTGTCCCCTGATTCGCCAGAAGTTCGCGTAACCAGACCTGAAACTTCTCCAGATTCAGATCACCCGGTGTCGTAATTCCGACGGATGTCACTTCATCATCGTGTTGATGATCCGGCTTGTACTCTCGGGTGAATAAAGGCGTAAGACGACTGCCGCTGGAATCTTGCAGTGACGCCGTAAATTCGTCCGGATGGTGCTCCGTGAACAAAACGTAGACACCGTCCTCGGGAATCGTGATCGCAAACTTCGCCGGAGTCGTTTCCAGAGGCAGTTCAAACAACTGATCTCCGGCTGTGATCAATTCGCCAGCTTCAAGAACGTGCTCTTCGGAAGAGTAGCAGAGCACGGCAGGTTCGACCGTGTCGCGCATTCCCTGTTCTGTGGCGGAAGTCGCTTTGAAAAAAGCCGCCTTCATCGCCGGGTCCGGCCCTTCGTTCATCACAAGTGAATAAACGCCTTGCTTCAAGTTATAGAGCCCGCTCCATTCGAAGGGATACTCTGGTTCCAGAAACTTCGGGTCAGTTTCGAGAGCTCGATCCAGATCAAATCCGCCCAGATCCAGAATCTTGTCCATGTCCACCACGGCATCTTTCGTGCGATGGATCTTTGCTGCGGAATTCATACTGTGAATCCGCGCTTCCAGCGAGTCCAGCTCCGCCGATGACACCAGATCGGTCTTGTTCAGCAAAATGACGTCCGCGAAGGCGATCTGCTCCTTCACCTCATCAGAGTCTTCAATGTGCTGGAGCACGTGCCGGGCATCAATGAGCGTGACGACACCGTCGAGACTTAACTGAGTCTGAATATCGTCGTCCATGAAGAATGTCTGAGCAACCGGCCCGGGATCGGCCAAGCCCGTGGTCTCGATCATGATGTGATCGAACTTGTCGCGACGCTTCATCAAGTTGCCAAGGATTCGAATCAGATCGCCTCGCACGGTGCAGCAGATGCACCCGTTGTTCATTTCGAAGATCTCTTCTTCGGCACCGATCACCAGGTCGTTATCGACCCCGACTTCGCCGAACTCATTTTCAATGACGGCAATTCGCTTGCCATGATTCTCAGAGAGAATGCGATTCAGAAGTGTTGTTTTGCCTGAACCGAGGAAGCCAGTCAGAACTGTAACGGGGACTCTGGATGAGGTTGTCATTGTCGGCCCTGAATGAAAGGTTGTGTGTGTCGTTGACCCTGTGGGCCAAACGTCTGTTTTTCCTGACCACGGATAACACAGATCTTACGGATGATGAGTGAGTTGCTGTCCATGTGAAATGACATTGAAAATTTCAGCACTGAGGCGATCTTCGTTTAACCCGTGGCCGACAGGCCAGGTTTTGCACTTAGCCTGGCCTGTCGGCCACGGGTTAAACTCTGGAATCAACATCCTTCCAAGCCCGTCGGCAGCCCAGAATATTGCTTGTTTCAGATCAATCAGGGCATCGCCATTCCTGCGGTTTCCATTCACCGCTGATGTCTGCCAGAGATTCGATATCTTCCCGAGTCACATCGCTGATGGGCTTGTGCAGCTTCCACTGCTGCGGCCCGCCATAGTCACACAGGATTGCAATGATCGTTTCCACGGGCGGGCATCCCTCTTCGGGACACTCCATCTGTTTGACCATGACAAACGCGCCATCTGGAACGGTCAATAGCTCCGCCACCCAGGCACGAATGATCGCCGTTTGGACAGGATCGCGTTTTTCGGAATTCCCGAACAATAGCATGACTCGGACCATATAGAAGAGTGGCAAACGATGTAAACAGCACGAATGCAGTTGCAATACAGTTGCATTAGAGTATAGTATTCACCTGGTGTCAAGTGGCCGCCGCTCTTCTGAAAGCAGAATCATGGTTTTGAAATTATTGAGGTCACCTGCAGAATGGCTCCTGCTGTTTCTGTTCACGGCCACCTTCTCCGGATGCGGGGGCAGCCAGAGCACCGCCGATCCTCGCTCGTCCAGCACGACATCAGTCACTCCCGGCGCCACTGCGACCGCTGAGGCCTCAAAGACCACATTGCCCGCCGTTGCCACGTACAGCATTCTGGCGGACTGGGTCACGGAAGTTGCAGGAGATCATGTGCGGCTGACAACGCTTGTTGGTCCCGGTGGAGATGCTCATACCTATGAGCCGACTCCACAGGACAGCGTGGCCCTGTCAAAGGCCGTGCTGGTTTTTGAGAACGGTCTCGGTTTCGAAGCCTGGCTGGATCGCCTTTTTGAAAGCAGCCGATCGAAAGCGACTCGGGTGGTTGTGACACGCGAGATCCACGGTCGCACGCTCTCCGACGAGCATGGCCACAACGAATCAGATCCTCACGTCTGGCACGATCCTCAATTCGCAATTCAAATGGTGCGAGAGATCGAACTGGCCCTGAAGAAAGCAGATCCCGACCATTCGGGAGAGTATCAGCAGAATGCCGATCGTTATGTGGCAGAGCTGGAGGAACTCAATACCTGGATTTTGGGCCAGATCACGATGATTCCTGAAAGTCGCCGGAAACTGGTCACGACGCACGACACGTTTGGCTACTTCGCGGAACGCTACGGCTTTCGGGTTTCCAGTGTGATGGGGACTGTTTCCAGCGAAGTGTCCGATCCATCGGCGGCACAGATTGCGGCGATCATCGAACACATCCGTCGCGAACAGGTTCCTGCCATCTTCGCGGAGAATATTCTTAACCCGCAGCTCACCGAACAGGTCGCTCGCGAGGCGGCAGTAAAACTCGTGCCCACATTGTTCACAGACGCTCTTGGTCCGGAAGGTTCCGACGGCGATTCTTATCTGAAGATGATGCGTTCCAATGTGCTGAAGATCGTGGAGTCGCTCCAGTGAATTCACCCGCATCCGCAGAGATGCAGAGTGGCCGGAAAGAATGCGAACGTTGCTGCGGTCCGGAACATGCCGAGCACCTGGATCCCGTGCTGCCTTATGGCGGTCGAGGGCATCAGGATCCTCAACCCGGACATGCGGCCATCGAATTGAATGATGTGACCGTCTTCTACGCTCGCGCGAATCATCCGGCGCTGCGAAACGCGTCGCTGACCGTTGGTCTGGGAGAACGCATTGCGCTGGTCGGTCCCAACGGAGCGGGGAAAAGCACGCTGCTGAAAACCATCGCGGGCCTGCTGAAGCCTGTCAATGGAACGGTGACATTGTTTGGAAATCGAGTAGGTGCATGCCATCATCGCACTGCCTATCTGCCGCAGCGTTCGGATCTGGACTGGCGATTCCCAATGACAGTTTCAGATCTCGTCATGACCGGACGATACGTTCATCTGGGCTGGCTGAGGCGTCCACGTCGACAGGATCATGTCGCAGTCAGGCAGGGACTGGATCGGTTACAGATGGCCGACCTGGCCGGGCGACAGATTGGAGAACTGTCCGGCGGACAGCAGCAACGCACCTTATTGGCACGAGCGATCGTTCAGGAAGCCAGCTTGTTTCTGCTGGATGAGCCTCTCAACGCTGTCGACGAATCCACTCGCGATATCCTGGATGAGGTTCTGATCGAGGAAACTCGTCGCGGGTCGAGCGTGCTGGCTGCGACGCATGACCTTGGGCGACTCAGCGAGTCCTTTGATCGAGCCATCTATCTCCGCGAAGGTTGTATTCAGACAACAGCGACAGGCTAGTTTTGTGTCTCTTGTAGGATGGGCATTCCTGCCCGTCAATTTGTGGTCGGACAGGAATGTCCAACCTACATCCGTCAGCACTGACTTCGCCGGAACTCGCTCCGCTCGGTCCGGCCTACACCCATCAAAACGTTTTCTGACAACTCCCAAACCACGGAAGATTCATGAGCTGGCTTCTTGAACCGCTTCAATACAGCTTTATGCGACAGGCCCTTGTGGCTAGTATGCTGATTGGCGCCACATGCTCACTTCTGGGAGTTTACGTCGTCCTGCGCAGAATGGCATTCATGGGCGATGCGATCGCTCACACAACGTTGCCCGGGCTGGTCGTGGCCTATCTGAATCAATGGAATCTGTTCTTCGGAGCCATCATTGCGGCGATCATTACCGCGTTGGGAATTGGCTGGCTGAGCCGTCGGGAGCAGCTTCGCGAAGACACGGCCATTGGCGTTTTGTTTTCCGGTATGTTCGCGCTGGGAATTGTGCTGATCAGTACTGCTCGCAGCTATCGCGACTTCTCGCACATGCTGTTCGGCAATGTGCTGGGTGTCACGACCGGCGATCTGGCAGGAATCATTGTGACCGGAGTTGTTGTTGTCACCTGTCTGCTGATCTTCCAGAAGGAACTCATGCTGACGACTGTCGATCCGCTGCACGCTCAGGTCATCGGACTCTCATCGGAACGCATGCGATACCTGCTGCTGATCCTGCTGGCACTGGCGGTGGTCACCGCGATTCAGGCAGTAGGAGTCGTCCTCACGTCTGCTCTTCTGGTCACTCCTGCCGCAACCGCTTCGTTACTCACAAAGCGACTGAATCGGATGCTGATCTTGTCAGTGATGTTCTCAACGCTCAGCAGCGTGATCGGATTGTACGCCTCCTACTACCTGTCGGTTTCCAGCGGCGGAGCCATCGTACTGGCCTGCACCACGCTGTTCGGGATGGTGTTCGCTTTTAAGGCTCGAGAAAAGAACGCCTGATCGTGACGCCAAAACTCGGCAACGGAACGCCTATGTACAGCAAACAGTTGGAATCCAGTATTGGTGAGAACGTTTCTGAACACCGGAATCGCAAAAACCGGAGACTGACGTCTCGCGGCTCGCCGATTCCCGGCGAGCGGGGGACGTCAGTCCCCTGATTGTGATTGTCACGGGAATTCCATGCACTGCCTCGAACCTCACGGCGAAGCGTGAGGAACAGATTTCGGTTGCGGGCGAAGCCCGCTCCAAGGAATAAGCGGCCCGCCCCTGCATTTTTCTTTCAAGGATTTTAGTTCAACGTTTCCATTCGGTTGAGCGTACGCTAGATTGCGATTTGTTCAATGCTCGAAAAGCCTGCTGGTCGGAGGCGAGCGAGCGTATTGTGTTAGATTTGACCTTTCGGGACGGGCTTTGTCGGCCCACCAAAGTCAACGACAGCGTTTTCGGGATCCGACCAGAATGCATATTCACTCCCATTCACATGAGTTAAGTCTCGGGCTGAGTTTCTTTTTGGGAGCATTGCATGCCCTGGAACCCGGACATGGCAAGACGGCGATGTTCGTCTATTTGCTGGATGGGAAACGCAGCATCTGGCATCCCATTGTGATGGGGCTCTCCACCGCGTTTTCGCATTCGGTGTCACTGTTTGTGATCGCCTTCGGCGTGCATATTGCCCATCACATGATCGCTGGGGATCATCACCACGAAGAGACCGTTTCCAGTGTTCTTCAATGGGTCAGTGCCTTGCTGGTGGTCGCGGTCGGCGGATTCATGCTGGTGCAGGCGATTCGAGGACGCAAGGTGAAGTGCTGCGGGCATCATCATGATCATGATGGCGAATGCTCCGATCATTCGCACTCGCATTCAAACGATCATTCAGCCCACTCTCTTGAGCCTCAGCTTGTGCAGCTTGGCGGAGGATTTTCCAACTCCGTTTCGAATACCACCGCGAGTTCGAGTCCGCTGGTTCAATTGTCGATAGCTCCGGCCACTTCCGTTGAATTGCAGGGCGGCGAAAACAAAGGAACACGGACCAATTATCGAACGACCGCCATTCTTGGACTGGCTGTTGGCCTGCTACCGTGTCCTACCGCTTTGGCGGCCTACTTTACGGGTTTGTCTTCTGGTACACCCGCGACGACATACGTGATCATTGGGCTGTTTGCTGCCGGAATTGCCAGCTCACTGTCGTTGGTTGGCATACTGCTTCAGTACTTCGGAGAAAAGTTCGGACGCCGCTCCGAACGTCTCGCCAATCTGCCCTGGAATTACATTCGATCGGCTATGATTCTTGGCATCGGACTGATTTACCTCGCGCG
>Ga0105055_10004780_pt1 | contig 19571 bp, 16 predicted proteins | sample BON03_FD_78090 | JGI IMG/M metagenome (GOLD analysis project Ga0105055, IMG submission 78090) | Freshwater microbial communities from Lake Bonney liftoff mats and glacier meltwater in Antarctica - BON-03 | ecosystem: Environmental > Aquatic > Freshwater > Ice > Glacier meltwater | place: Lake...
CTTGATCATACAGTTTATAACGGTGATTCAAGCACTTCGGTTGTTTGATTTGTATAATGCTACTGCTGAAAATATTTGGAACGCTACGAACCTTGTTCTTCCTCTGGATATTGATTTCTTCGACAAGTTTTTCTCGTCCATTGAAACCGCCGAAAAAGTTTCTAGCTATTATGGAAATGTTAATGATATTTCGGCAACTCTCACGACACTGTTCGAAGTATGCATAGTCATTATGACCTGTCGTGGAATCGCGATGCTTAATTTTCATCCGGATTCTGCGATATTAAGTAGAACTATCTCACACTCACTCGGGGAACTGACTATGTTTTCAATAGTTTTTGTATTGGTATTATTCAGTTATCGATTATAGCCCACTTGCAGTTCGCTTATTTCTATGATGGATTCGGAACCATAGGAGTTGCGATGGAAAACATGTTGTACCCGACTGTAGGAGACTTTGACGTTAATCATCAACTGTCACAGATTCCTCCGGATGTTCATTATTCCTCAGTGATGGCCGTTTTCATTCAGTGGTCTTTTGTTGGGCTGGTGACGTTGCTGCTTTTGAACATTCTGTTATCGATAGTGGTTGAAGGGTATTTGTCCTATGTGCACCAACGAAGCAGTAAACGCACGTTTTCCTTTTCATATTCTATAGTGTTAGTATGGCAGACGCTTGCATACAATATTTCAAACTATCTCAAGCCAATCTTATTATGCCACAAGAAGCAAACAAAGTCCATACTGAAATCCAAAGATTTTGTCTTTGACTCCGTTAATCCGCATACGTGTTTTGATCGATTAAATTGGCTTGTTGCCCAAGATCGATTTACGCTGCACACATTTTGGTTGCGTCAAGAATTGAGAGAAATGTTTTCTGAGCATGTTGTCGATAAAATGATTTGGATATTGCGTCGTGATGTTGGGTTCAAAGACCAACTGGATCAATTGGTATTGATTGTCTCAATGACAAATTCAAATCATTCATTTGCGAATTCATTTAATTCATTTCTCTAGTCTACTGTACTGGATTGTGAAGAACTTTGTTGGTGATCCATCAATGACTCAGGGACCAAAGAAATACATTTGATTAATCTTTCACAAAGGAAGAATCTCGCCAGGAGTGACAAGGAACAGTGATTTCATATTGTATGAACGGTCACTTTCACCTCAAATGCTTTGAAGTTTGAACTGGGTTTTCGTAATTTATTATTTACCAGAGTTTGATTGTTGTATTAAGGTACCATCGGGTACTGAACTCGTGAGATGACTACATGGGTTTAGGATTTCGTTGTTTCAAGCACCGATACGAGAGAACCTTTTTGGTTTTGGATTCGAGACCCAAACTTCTATTCTTAATATACTAAAACAGTTTCTTAAAATGATATCCATGAATTCACAGTCGCGAAGAAAGAAATGAAAGTAAGAGTTTACAATCAACTAATTTGTCTTTCTTGAGCCAACTCGGACTTTCTGCAAACGCAATAATTGAAAATTAGAAAACAAAAACATTTTAGAGCTCTAATGCAATAGCTTCAATCTCTACTAAAGCCCCAGCTGGAAGGGACAAGACTGCGAAACAAGCACGGGCGGGTCGATGGTCACCAAATGCTTCTTCATATACCGTGTTTACCGACGCAAAGTCGTCCATGCTCTGAAGCAACACTGTTGTTTTCAAAACTCGGCACATAGAAGATCCAGCTTCCTCCAGAATATCTTTATTCATAAGCATTTTAATTGCACCTTCAAATTTGAAACTTACGACCAAGGTTGTCCAATGCGCGCCTCGCTTGCGATGCAGCACTATCACCGTCCAGCGTCTTGGATCCAGGGATGAATCCAACTTGACCGCTTACATACACGGTACCCATAGCATCTTTAGTTGCTTGGGCATATGGACCAATGGCTACAAATACATTTATATTGACATTGCCATGCAGAGTATTTTCAACATGAACCTACCTGCCGGAGCTTTGTCGGTATGAACTGCTTCTATTGGTCTTTGAAATTGTCTTTGCTTGGCGTACATAACAACCATAAGAACTCCGCATGCTACAAGAGCAGGGGCCACCATCAAGCTCTCGTGCAAAGTCATCTTATCAACAACTGGGGGACTACCCGGATACATTAAAAAACGAATTTGGAGTAGAGATGCTCTGCACTACCAAGATGAGCCTCAGGCATCACGTGCGTTGTTTATCTAGTGTGAAAACCGGTATCTTGATGCTGAACATGGGAGGTCCATCCACTCCCGAAGAGACCGGACCTTTTCTGAACAAGCTGTTTACGGACGAAGATATAATTGACCTTGGTGGAGGTCGACTCCAACAAGTGTTTGGAAACTTCGTTTCTCAGCGGCGTACTCCACGTATCCAGAAGCAGTATGAAGAGATTGGTGGATCTCCTATTCGAAAGTGGACGAATTATCAAGGTGGTGAGATGTGTAAAATTCTCGACAAAGTGAGGCCTGAAAGCGCTCCTCATAAGGCCTACACGGGTTTTCGATATGCTCACCCTTTGACTGACGAGGCATTGAACGCCATGGTCGAAGACCAGGTAGAACATGCCATTGCCTTCTCGCAATTCCCCCAATGGTCATGCACGACTACCGGCTCCAGCATGAATGAATTATGGAGAGAGATCCGAAGATTGGGGTATCAAGACAGTTTTAAATGGAGCATTATTGACAGATGGCCTTTACATAAGGGTTTTATAAAATCGGTCCAAGAGCGAATACATGAACGCCTGATGGAGTTCGATGAGAAAGTCCGGAGTAGAGTGGTTATTGTTTTCAGCGCTCATTCCATCCCAATGAAGACTGTCGAAAAGGGGGATCATTACACCTCGGAAATAGCAGCCAGCGTCAATACGATTATGGACTCATGGAACAAGGAATATGTAGGCAAAGTTTCAGGACTGCAATCCTCCAATAGATACGTGCTAGCGTGGCAAAGTAAAGTCGGGTATATGCCCTGGATGGTACCGAATACTGCCGCAGTCTTGGAAAACTTAGGAAAGAAAGGGAACAAACATGTGCTTGTTGTCCCAGTGGCGTTTACTTCGGATCATATCGAAACTTTGTATGAAATCGGACGAGAATACGCTGAAGACGCTCACAAGGCCGGGATTACAGAGTTCAAGTACACTGAAGGACTCAATGGATCTCCCACATTCATTAACACTCTGGCTGATATAGTAGGCGAGCATCTTGATTCAAAGCAGAACTATTCAAGCCAATATAAGATGAAGTGTCTAACCTGCACGAAGCCATTATGCCGGCAAATAATGAACCCCGCTTTCGCTTAGTTCGTAAGCTTTTTTTGAATCATTTTACCACTACAATAAAGAACCAAGATTCTACTTTTATTTTTTGAAATGAAAGCAACCGGAAAAAAGAATATTCACAGCATAAGGTTTTCAAAAGGTAATATGAATGTCAATCGCCAGAAAACACTTAAAGGAATGCACGTATTTATGATTAGGATTATTGAGGGGAAGTGTCTGTTTGCTTGGCTACAATGTCTGCTTCCAACGCACATTGGTTCTTCATTTCGTCAACTCTGTTGATGAGAGATTGTATCTGGAAAGAAACATGCTTCATCCTACATATTCTTATCTTGGATGCCAGGAGATTGTTTTCAATGATTGCCATCTGAACCTGACAGTCAATGACGCCATCAGTATGTGTTTCCACGTCCTATATTTGTTGAATCAGGAAGCGCACATAGCTATCTTACTTACGTCTTCAATATCTTGCCATAGCCTTTCACACATGTCGCTGGAGTCGCTGATACCCTTGAGTGATATCGAGAGCTCGCTTCGTCCAGACGCCATTACGGTTCAAATGATGGTTTTGAAAAGGAAAAAAAAAGTCCTCCATTCATTCTCATGAGTTATGTTGCCACCACAGACATTAGTGGAACCGATGATGTTCGAGTCATCACGACATTCGAGGAGATGAAACTCAAGGATGATCTTCTTCGTGGTATCTATGCTTATGGCTTCGAGAAACCATCAGCTATCCAGCAGCGAGCTATCTTGCCGATCGTTGAAGGACGGGATTTAATTGCACAGAGTCAAAGCGGCACTGGGAAAACAGCAGTATTCTGCATCGGTGTACTACAAGTGATCGATGTGAAGGTGCGCCATACGCAGGCAATAGTTCTGTCGCCAACTAGGGAGTTAGCTGAACAAACTCTCAAGGTGATGTGCGCTCTAGGCGATGGCATGAGTATTCGATGTCACGCTTGTATTGGAGGAAAGAAGCTGGGCGAGGATATTAAAGTATTGGAAGAGGGAGTCCAAGTGATTTCAGGTACACCCGGGCGAGTGTGGGACATGATTAAGCGGTCCCACATAAAAACACAGACAGTGAAACAATTTATTATCGATGAAGCCGACGAGCTTTTTCAGAGAGGGTTTCAGGAGCAGATATACGATATTTACAGGTATTTACCATCGACGGTGCAGGTGGTACTTATCAGTGCCACAATGCCTCACTCGGTGCTAGGAATGACGAAGAAATTCATGCATGACCCTATTTGCGTGCTAGTGAAGCGAGACGAACTTACACTCGAAGGCATCAAGCAGTTCCATGTTCCCGTAGAAAAGGAGGAATGGAAATTTGACACTCTTTGTGATTTGTACGATATGCTTACTATAACCCAGGCCGTTATTTTCTGCAATACTCGCAAGAAGGTTGACTGGCTGGCGAAGAAAATGAGAGATGCGAATTTCACGGTATCGGCAATGCATGGAGAGATGGAACAAACGGAAAGAGAAGCTGTCATGCAAGAATTTCGTTCTGGTGCTAGTAGAGTTTTAATCACAACGGATATATGGGGTCGCGGATTGGACGTACAGCAGGTTTCACTGGTGATTTGCTTTGATCTTCCTATTAATAGAGAAAATTACATTCATCGAATTGGACGCTCTGGGAGGTTTGGTAGAAAAGGAGTGGCTATTAATTTTGTCACCGATGCAGATTATAAGACCTTCAATGAAATTCAAAGGTTTTATGCCACGAAAATTCCCGAAATGCCAATGGACGTAGCAGATATATTCTAAGATACAAGTGTGAAATAGTTAATTGAATGTTTACATGTTTCTATTAAATCATTAAGACATTGTCAGAGCTGATGCCACAACATACCCTATCCAAAGCATCATCAGCAACAGGGCTGAAATGTACTTTGGAGTGGATGGCCCCCCAAGTTCCCCCCATCCCATGCGTCTTCGAACAGTCATAATAACAAAGAATGCCGCAGCACAAACGCAGAAGATAGTAACCGATTTCTCAAGTGTTCCAGACAAAACAATGAATTCCTTGCCTTGAGATTGCTTGTAGAATGCTCCGATCATCCACGGTAGTCCCAAACCTAGGAAGACATTGACAGCGTTGGATCCGGTAACATTGCCTACAGCTGCATCTGCATTGCGATCATTTACTGCGGCCAATTTGCTTGCGAAAGTATCCGGTAAGGACGTGCCGAGCGCGACGAGAGTAATGGCGGTTAGCGGATTTGGAATGCCAATCAAGCACCCAAATATTTTAGCGATATCTCCCACTGCTACAGTCACCACTCCAATCAACATAAGAGATACGACAAAGCTCAGCCATCCATTGAAGTAGGATGTGGGAGGAACGATTGAAAAGAGAACCTTCCAACCGAAGGTAAGTATATGCATCACCATATCAATTGTTGAAGGCTCCTCGCCATCTTCACCTTGAACTGTCAAAGCATTCTTAATCTGTTCTCCCCAGGTTTCTGTTGAAAGGTCCATTTGTTCTAAATGAATGTGCATCAATTCTGTGATTTGATCCACTACCATAGCGTAATTTGCATCGTTAGTGATCGTTACAGAAAGGAACTTGTGTTCACCAAATTCAGCTTGAGTCTCTTCATCGCTAAATTCCAATTCAATACCGAAATTAACGTCTTTACTGTATTCTTTATCGTCAATTATAACGATTTCAAATTGCTTCTCGACCTCGCCATGAGCAAACAATAACATTCCCATGGTTGCATGATAGTCTTTACCGTCTCTAGCAGTTCCATTAACGGTAGCATACTTGACCTTTATTGGTCCATCACAACCATTTGATCTCGTAACTGTTACATTCAGTTTCTTATCACTTTCCTTCACAGCCATTGCTCCTTCCGTAAACGAAAAGAAACCTGCTGCGTCATCATCGATGATTACCACTTCCGTCTTGATGAAAGTTGCATCTTTTAAGTTTACATTGTTACTAGTTTCTCCACCTTTCACCATCAGGTTCACAAAGAAATTCTCGTCATCCTCGGCACGCTGATCATTGACGATTTCTATCTTGATCTCTTTGACTTCTTCTTGTGGGGCAAATTCCAACTTGCCCTGCACATGGACGTAATCATCTCCAGCAATAGCAGTTCCAGATTGAGTTTCGTAATGCACAGTAGATGGTAACGATAGATCCCCAATTCGCAAAACAGGGATAAATATTGAACCAGCTCCTTCATTGACGGAATGTTTTCCTGCTTGAAACGTAATTATCGGTAAGAATGAAACTTCATCAAATGGCGAAGCTTTTGGCAATTTAGGAGATAACAAGCTCATTGTTTTGGTGATCAAAGAAGGTCGAGGTCTGGGTTTCACGACTCGTTTGCCACCTACCATTTGATGAATGGCATTAATTCGATAACGCATTCTAGAGCTCTTGCCAAAACTTTGCATTTCATCCGCCGCTTTCAATGCAATCTGCTCGGGTGTCATTTTCTCAAAATCTTTCGGTTCCATCTTTTGAATCATTTCAGAAACTTTCAATTTGCCTTCCAAGTCATCGTCTATTTGAATCACTCCATGATGTTCGGTAAGGCGCGCATCCAAGGGTGTTATAGATAGCTTTCTGGGTCGGTTTTCGGCTGATATGTGAGCTTCTGGAATTACTTTTAAATCCAGATTGCAACCAAAATGACCCCACCATTTGTTACTTTGAGCCCATGATAGAAGTAACAGCAACGGAAAATAAAGGAAAGTTAAAACTGCTTCCAATGGTGTAATGACACTATCGTTAAGCACAAACAGCATCCATACATATGCGAATACTGAAAACGAGGAAGTAATGATGAAAACACCATAGTCCTCGATATCCCTTTTCTCACCATTCGGTATGGACGGCATGCATATAGCTGTGATCATGAACAAATTGAAGGCGGCACTGCCTACTATAGTACTTGCCCCCAGACCATCTTCAGGAACCTTATCTAATGATCCCACTGTTTCAATCACACTTAAAAGAATCTCAGGAGCAGAACTTCCCAAGGCCATCAAAGAAAGGTTGGCTACTGTATCGTTCCATACGAAAACCTTTTTCTCAACTAGATTGCCGCTCTCATCTTTTGCCATAACAACTCGTTCTTGAGCAGTCACTACTTCAATAGCCGCCATAAAGTTATCGGAAATAATGGCGACTCCTAGAAAACACCAACCAAGGAGACAAAGGTACATGATAGCCCTCAGTTGTCGGTTCCACAGTGGCTCACTATAGAACAAGGGGAAAATATAGTCACCAGTACACACATCCGGTTGCGGATCATTAAATGCATAGATGATGTTTCCCTCGTCCAGTGCTGTGAACGTTAATTGACAGCCTTCCGTGAAGTTTTCCGAGTTGGTTCTCGCCACGTCTTGGCTGCATAGTCGGTTGGTTAAGTCGAGAGCACTTGGTGGCGTCGCCCCTCCCTGAATGGATGGCAAGCAGCACAGTATAGGTACTGGTACAAAATAGCGCATGCTCTCTCCTCACCTCGGTTATTATTGCAAATGAAACGGCTTCAACAGATTTTGGTGGAACGAAAATGTTGACTACTAAAGTAAAGCATAGTTGTGGCTATGAATGATATCCAATTTTCAACCGACATTTTGAGGTTGGGATGATTTGGTGTAGTTTAAAATTCAGCGATTATTATTTCAAGTTTGAGCACTCCTTCTCATACATTAATTAGAATTTAGAGATGCTTTCAATTTCTTCCACAATAGATGTTTCGTTTAAAAAATCCATTTGCATAAAAAGAGAAAGTATAGATCTTATTTTCCCAAAGATACTCTGGTAGTTTCCTTTCTCCCAGGTGCAAGTGAATACCAATTCTTCAAAAGCCCCAATATATCTACCAGGGTAAAAACCGTGTCCAAAATTAAAGTAGGATTGAATATTTGGGACTTCACTGCTTTCGCATTGGCATCAAGCCAGTTGAGTGGCGTGGATTCAAGAAGCATCGGATTGGAAGCCACATAGGAAATTGAATCGTCAGTCACAATTTCCATTTTTGTGGTTGCAAAACCTGCAATATTTAATTTATCGTCCATCCACGCCACCGATTCGAAGGACAAAACTCCCTTGGTGCTGCTAAATACCAATATGAGCAATGCCACATTAATCAAAGACAATCCAGTTGAAGTATACAATGCATATTTATTGTTCAAGGGCTTTTTCTGAAGAAATTCACGAAGAAATACACCCATCGCGAATCCAAAACAAATCACATCCATTCCTAGAGAAAACGCCAACAGAAGAAGGACTGTGTTTAAACTAGGAACAAATTGGAAATAAATCACGGTAGTCGTCAAATCCAAGTCTTTGTACTCTACACAAGGTCTAAGTTGAAGCGCGCAATAGTCCGTAAAGGGCGAATTGATTTCAATAATCGCGATCAAACCTGACGCTTCAAGTAAATTAGAACCAGGATGTACCGGTATGGCACCTTGTTCCAAGTTGTCCACGTACAATTGTGGTGCTTGGAGCAAATCATGAGCAGTTTTTTGCAAGGATAAGAAGCCCAGCAATCCAACGATAGTCATCGCAAAAACGAGGAACTTGAAACCAAAAGTCATCGATGCAACCCCTCGTTTAGTCCATTTGTTTCTCATTTTAGCACGAAATCTCATAAGACGTTTCTGGCATTTCGAAGAGTCCGACACTTCTAAGGCCACATCGTCTCCTGTTTCTTCCACTACTTGTGCGGTTAATGTGGTAGTAGCTGTAGCGGCATTGCTTGACACTGTCGAGAGAGCAATAGTTGCGCTTGTGGCTACTACAACAATACCAGCAACAATTCCTGTTCCCACATCATACATACCATCTTCAAGTTCTTCAACAAGTTCAGGATTCCACGGTTCATCTTCATTATTGTCATTGAATAGATCAGCTGAAGTTACTGGTGATGAAGTCCCAGGCGATGAAGTTACAGGCGATGAAGTCACAGGTGATACAGACGGCATCGATGTAGTTGGAGCAACTGAAGGGAATTCCTGATCGAAGCTATACAATATACCGCCATACGCAGCAGTCACCAAGGTTGTATCAGTGGCCACCATCCGAACACCGAAACCAGGGGCATCAATACGAATCAATTGACTTTGGATGAATAGAGGGAAAGAATTCTTAAAAACAACAATGTCCGCATGCCTGGTAACTGTCAGCGTATCTCCAGAAATGGATAGCGTCTGACCAAATCTTCCATTGGCTACGATACTGTCAGGTTATTTGCATCGCCTTTATTCCTTTCATACACATAAACGGATCCACTATCTTGGATGTCTCTTGGCGCTCCAACTGCAAGGTAAGTCGCGTTCAAACTGATGCTGATACCTCATCGGTAATCAAACAACGTATCTGTTGGAGTGACCAATTTAAGTTGCGCGTAGCTATCACCAGAATATTCAAATACTTCCACTGAAGGAAATGAAGACAAAGCTGATGCTGCAACAACTCCTTCAGACGCGGATAATGCATATCCAAAACCTCCATCAGATGATTCCGTATCCGGTTGCTGCAAAAAAGAATACTGATTGACTTGAAATTGAAAGACGTGAACCTCTCCTGGTCCTGGAGGTGTTTGAAGCAGTTCTGGGCGTCCCACTATCACCAAAGTCTCGTCTATAGCCACTGAAAATCCATATTGGGATCCAGCAGTGTTAGAGCCCATTGTATCCATTTGCAAAGTTACCAGCTCAGTAACAAACAACCAATCGTTCCCGGATTTCTTATACAGCACTGCACGTCCTCCGAAAGAATCTGATTCAGGTGCACCAATAGCCAACAGATCATTTTCAATTGCAACGGAAAAACCAAATCCGATAAATCCGCTTGGATTTGGATTAACCAAAGTAGCTTCCACCTCCCAAGCAGTATGCTCGGTATCTCGTCTTCATATTTGAACTCGGCCATCCTCAAATGTCGGGTCTCCTACCGCAAGAAGATTTCTCCACATCGAAATTGATGTTAGGTTTGAAGAATGTCCTGGCGAAAACGAGAATGTCGGAATTATGTCGTAGAGCGAATGACAGCAGTAGAGTTGCAAGCTCAACAGAATGATTGGAATCATTTGAGAAACCATTCTAAATTTATACTCAGCGCGAAAAGGTTCCAACGTAAAGACGAATAACCTAAAAAAAGTACACACTCCATTTTTTTCTAGAACTACTTAGAACTGGCTATTGCTTACCTGAGTATTGTATCTTGTATAAGATGCTGTTTTTTGTTGTTCTATTGTTATCATGCGGGGTTTTCAATTCACACAGTTGTGTCTCGCAAAGACCAAAGCACCCGTTGGTTTTCTCGCATGCTGTCGAAGCTTTGATCCAAAATATATCCAATTACATTCATGATCCGGAATTACGTTGCCTCTTTGCAAATACGCTTCCAAATACGCTTGATACAACTGTCAAACAACTTGGTGAGCATATTGGAAAGGACGATACGTTCATTGTTACTGGGGACATCGATGCAATGTGGCTTCGGGATTCCACCAACCAGGTCCAGCCATACATGAATTTATTGCTCCGTGACAAAACCCTTTCAAAAATGGTTCGTGGATTGATCAACAGACAAGTTATCTACATGAAAATGGACCCATTCGCAAACGCATTCTCTGAGCAAATAAACAATTCCTGTTCAAGATCGCATCACTCTAAAGAAGATTACACTGTGTACCATCCTTGTGTCTTTGAACGCAAATTTGAATTGGATAGTTTGGCAGCGTTTTTGAAACTATCTAGTCAATATTTCCAAATTACTAAAGATGTTTCAATATTTGATTCTGAATGGAGAGACGCCATTCTGTTGGTTCTCCGTTTGCTTCTTCAGAATCAACGAGCTACAGGGACATCTTGCTCGCAGTCAAAAGGCTGTGATGGATACTATTTCCGAAGGATGACTGCCCAGCCAACTGATTCTCTTTCTCATGGTATTGGATCTCCGGGCAGATACACTGGTATGGTCCGAACTGCGTTTCGTCCAAGCGATGATGCTGCCATGTATCCGTTTAATGTCCCTGCGAACGCTATGCTGGTTGCTGAGCTGAAGAATATAATTGCTTTGTTGAAAGTGTTGCATTTTGTTGATATAAATGCGTGGGAGACATTGATGTGTCAAGTTGACCACGGGATACATCAGCATGGAATCAAAGTTATTGATGATAAAAGTGTTTTTGTTTACGAAGTAGACGGTTTCGGGAACTATATTTTTATGGATGATGGTAATATTCCGTCCTTATTAAGTCTTCCGTATATTGGTTATGTCGACATGAACAATGAAACATACACGAATACGAGGGCCCGTTTATTGAATGAGGAGACAAACCCTTATTACTTTAAAGGTAGTGCTGGCAAAGGAATAGGGAGCCCCCATACAGGCCCAGGAAATATATGGCCTATGAGCCTCATTGTTCAGGCCCTTACCACCGATAATCCTTTCGAAATTACAGAATTGCTTGGCATGATTGTGAGGTCCAGTAAAAACACCTTACATGAATCATTCAGCAAAAATGATGTGTCTATATATTCAAGACCATGGTTCGCGTGGTGCAATTCATTGTTCGGGGAGTTAATAGTATCCATTGCGAATACATCTCCAGAGATTCTTCTAAAGTTTTCGAGCTTTCAGCACTTGGAAGTAGAATTCAATTAAGAAAATACATTCACATTACGGATAGTTATTCTCGCATTGTACTTATTTCTTTCACTATCTATGGCATCTTCTTGCTTCAATTCCAAAATACACTGTCAAGCACGCGGTTCAGTAGTTCTTAAGATGCACCTTCAACTTATTCATTGGCGTTTCTCTCTTCACCATTTTCACACTACCTTGTGGTTTTAAAGACCTGCTGATGTTGTATGCCCCTGGTCCTGGACCACTACTCGTAATGCTTTTGTTCATTTTGAGCTTGGATGTCAAATCGTGAGAACGCTTCCATTCGAGGTGCGTCACTTTTTGCTTGGCTAACAATTTCTCTGCTATTTGGCGATTCGCTTTGGCAGTCACTGCTATTAACGCGATATTCCGTTTTTGCTGTAGATCACTCAAGGACCCACTGGACTGGTTCATCAAATTGTGTATTTTTTTCAATTTCCGCGCTTGATGAATGAAGAGGTCCGTCAGCTTCTGTCTCGTATTCCTATTAGACCCTCTAACAAACATGAACCATCCATTAAAAAGAAAGTCCTCCCGATTCATACTGTTGACGAAAGCAACATTTCTACTGTTGATGAGAGCAACATTTCTAGTGCCACCAAAGACTTTCATTTGGGTTCGGCTCATGAAGCCCGACATTCTTTGGAAAACGACCACCTATTGGAACCGGAAATATTGTATTCTATGAAAGTAAACCCGTGCTTGTGTGAATCCAAGCTGAATAAGAAGTCGGCGGATCTTTACCATGTCAATTATTTTTACGAGGTGCAATGCTGGTTGCGAACCCAGGGAAAGAAAGAGGAAGCTAAAATGACTTTGGAAGAACGAGAGATGTATAAAAAAATATTTAATATGCTGGATGAAGATGGTAGTGGAACATTAGACACCGAGGAGATTTCTGTGGCGATGAAGCTAGTGGGAGTTAAAATTAGCAAGGGGCAACTACGTCGCGACATTTTCGGGTATTCAAAAGACGGTCAGTTAAACTTTGCTGCATTTATCCGAATCATGGACGTGAAAACGAAAACAATCCCTTCGAAGCCTTCAAATTCAAAGCCTTTAACTGGTGACTCGCCAAGAAAACATGAGAGGAAGATGAGTAGTCATTCTTCTGCTTCTTCTGCTGAAAGCAGTGAAGAAATACTTCCTTTTAATCTCTGGGTTCCAGCATTTCAACGCCGCAAAAACATTGATTTTGTCATGGAACTTAAACTCAGGGACGGAAGAAAGTTGCCATACAACTCGTCCGTCTCTGATGAAAAGCCTCCCCATATCACCATCGACTCCAAGCTTCCTGATTGTACATGCGGGAAATTTCCAACCAAGCTCGTTGTACTCGAGAAAATATTGAAGCGTATCTGAATTTTCATGCGTTCTATATTAAAGCATTGGACTATCTCCAACCCGACATCAAGAAATATACCGGTCTAGTTGTCGAGCAATCATCAACAAGTTTTTAAATGGATCAAAATTTGAATTTTTGGTTTGAATTTTGATATTCAGAGGAACTTTACGGAGTTCGAGTGGATCCCGGCCACGTATCGTTTCTGAGAGTACTCCGATAGGTTGAATTCAAAAATTCAAAATTTTATGGCCAGTTTTTTTTTGAAACACGTATGCAGCCACAATTCGAGATATACCTGTTGGCCCAATCATGGGCGGCAAGCTTCTGTTGCGTCAAGCCTGAACGATGTGGTACGTTGCCCCTCGATTGGTCTAGTACACATCTATGCTTGCACGGTTTGTGGCCCGCTTATACTGCGAAAAAAGAAAATCACGGGAATTATCCTACTGAATGTGAAACAATTCACAAAAAATTCCAACAAGAAGTCATCCCCCCATTAGCAGTGGACTTAGCCCCCAATTATCAGGAGGGACTCGGGAAGGTGAGTTCTCCGTTGATTTTTTTTAATTAAAATGGTTAATGGGTGACCAAGCATGAATGGAAAAAGCACGGCACTTGCTCGGGCTTACCGCCTAAAATATATTTCCAGGTAAGTAATATCGTTGATTTATAGTTTATTTGTTTATATTTTGTTTTGTAGGAAGGTTTAAGGGTAATGTTATCGCTGCCACGAACTGATAGAGGAACACCAGAAGTGGTAATGAAAAATATCGGTGGTGAAATCGACAGCAGTTCTTTGAGAGCTTCTTATGAAAGGAAGGTCGGAATTAAAGTTACGGAGAAATGCGTCCTCGAAGAAATAACGTCGTGTTTTCTCAAGGACAACAAAGGCGGCCACGGTAGGTGCAGTTCAAATTTGGTTTCAATTTTTGATATATTTGAACAGAAAAAGTAGGCAAGCAAGTAGATTGCCCCGAATACATCATGAGAGGGCTTCGCAACAACTGCAACAACTGCGACAATAAGAAATGCAAAGGCGTAATTAGAATCAACAGGATTAACACGTGTAGCGTGTAAACAACAAAATCAATTTATTAAAATAGTTATATGCCTTAGTATTTTTTGAACGAGTGGATGTTTCTCATTCATTAAGAATTGTTATTGGATCCGAGTTTTCGGACTCTGAATCGCTGTAAGCACAGCATGCTCTCGTGGTACCGCAGTTCTCAATAAGCACTTCAGTTGTACGGCTAGCATCGATTTCAACAGCCTTCCCTTGATTGCTGCAGCATTCCTTCTGTTTTCCGTCGATAATTTTTCTCCAGTTAAAGAAGCAATGTCCAGCTGACAATCCCAACACGAGCGAGAGAAACAATGGAACAGAATAAGTCATTGCAATCAGCATTGCAAAATATCCAAATACTACCTGAGAAGAGTAAACGCACAAGTACAATATTGCATTTGCTCGTTGATCATTTGAAAAACGGGAACTGCGTACCATTCGTTTCAACGTCACGACACCTTCCACCGAAATCCCAAAAAGAAAGACACCAATGGCTCCGAAAGAAAACTTGAGAGCAGAGTCAAGGCTCCACGCTTCAAAAAGAAGACAAGGGGCTTGATTGTCAACCCATACAAAACCAGTCATGTACATTGCTGTGCACGTCGTTGAAATATCGGTTAGTTTGCGCGTCGATACAGACTCGCGAGATATTATTCTCGTGATCAACTGTTCTGCCTGGACCAACGGCCTGGCAAATGGAGGACATCTTCCCCATATTGCATCGTCCAAAGTATTTCCAAGTGAAATGACGACAACTTGAGATTCAGGAGAATGAATCGACAGCTGGAAGAACCCGTGAACGAGATCCATCGTAGAAGAAACATTAAGGGACACTTTAAATTCGTCCACAGCAGCAGCCTGAATGTACTCGTTCATAATAGCCCCCCCGCCAGTATCAAATGAATTGCCACATACATCGCTTAGTATGTCGACGAACGCAGATGAAATGGTTTCAAGAGTCCGTCTTAGCTTCGTACTTGCAATTTGACCTGCATTCGAGAACGAAGAAATCGGCGCGCTAGACTCAGCCGCAATATCCATACCGTGCTCTTCCACTGAATACTGTACATCAGATAGTACTTGACTTAAGCCGGTCAGTGCAGTGACATGCAACTGGCCGTAGGTCACCAATGACTGAGAGATAGAACCATGGATGTCACCAGCTACCAATTCCGACAGAGACAACACGAGGGGTGTAGCATGCACTCCGTAAAAAAAGCCTAATGCCAGAACGCACCTCATGTCCAAGAATAATGTTTGTTTGTTACTAGCAAACTAGGAAAGGGAAAAATAGTCGTGCGCAAGGTGAGGGGGGCGTACCGTTTGAGCAGTTTAAACTGGGGTTTTTGAATACTATTTGGTTTTACATTTTACTTCTTCATTCTACCTAGATGCATACCTGGTACATACATGAATTAATACTGAACAACATATTAGAAGACCAAGTCAGTTTTATTGAATCCCTATTACTTATTTATTTTAAAAACTATATATTTCGTTAAAAAGTTAGTTTAAGAACTGCGCCAGCCACCTGAATCCTTCAGCATAGCCCATTTTTCTTACTACGGAGCACATAAACAATTCCATAGGTCTAACAGTACTAGATCCATCTGGTTTCGTATCCTTACCGTAGGTATCGTGAAGCCCCAAGGACTTTCTCAACTCGTCTTCACTGGCAGCACTTGGAAGATCAATCTTATTCCCCAACACTAAAAGCGGCACATTAGTCAGCATCTCATCGGAGAGAAGCTGATCAAGTTCCTTCTTGGCCTCAGGGAAACGTTCACGGTCAATCGCATCAACGATGTAAACTACACCATCAACTGTCGTGAAGTAATCTTTCCACAACATTCGAGCTGCTTGATGTCCACCTAGATCATGGGTCTGGAATCTCACGTTACCAATAACTAGTTCCTCGTTGTTAGGGTGAATAGTAGGTGTGTGAACAGCAACTCGGTCATCTTTCAGCATGTGCAAAAGAGTCGTCTTCCCAGCATTGTCCAACCCCAAGAATAGAATCTTCGCGTTCTTGTAGTATAACCCCAAATAGCTGAGAGCGTTATAAAACCAATCAAAGAAGCCCATTTACAATAGAATAGCCTGAAAAGATATAAATAAACTCAAGGATATTAAACGACCAGCAACGCATTCTCCCTACAGGTGCATGACAACAAGCGGGGGTCTCGTCGCACCGTGGAGAGGCTGCTGGTTCACCCTACAGGCGCTACTTACCTGTGACAACGAACAGATTTCAGAAGGAAGGATTTGTGCTAAAATCGACTAGTTCCAGCTGTTCCATGAAAAAATTAGCTTCATTCATCATACATTAATTATTATCAAATTCATTCAGGGTCTTGAAACTGTGGTTTTTAATTTTAATGTATTATTCGAGACACCACTTTTTGAAATACTGACTCAAACATATCAGCTACGTTCGCTCCTGTATTAGCAGAAACTTCAAAATATGAAAACCCTTTTTCCTTAGCCCAGTTTCTTGCCTCAGACTCAGAAACAGCTCGCTTCGATTTATCGATATGGTTCCCAATAACGACGAAATCCACATCGCGAGGATTGCAACCAAACTTCCTGGCTTCACTCAGCCAATTATCCAGATTTTCAAAAGATCTTCTGCTTGTTACATCAAATACCAATAGACCTCCTTGAGTATCTTTATAGAACTCATTTCTCACATCGAAAAATTCAGGATGTCCAGATAGGTCCCAGAAATTCACCCGGACTTCAAAACCATTTACATCTACACTTTTCACTCCAAAGTCCACTCCTATAGTTGGAATGTATTTGGAGACGAATCTTTCCTATTTATAGATGATTGTCAGAAATGACATTTAAAATTGCAATTCACGTACCTCACAGTAGCGTTTGATTATACAACTCTTGCCAGCTCCTCCATCGCCCATTGAAGTTATTTTGATTCGAATTATTTCTGGTACCTCCACAACGCGCTCCGAGTTAGTCATTAAACCTGTTGGCTTCCTATTTCAACGGCTATATTTAATACCAAAGACAACGTGTGAATGGAAATTGACAATGTGCGAGTGGTGTGTCGCTTCAGACCTCAAAGTGAATTAGAAGCTAAAAAAGGCGGAAGAGAAGCTGCATTATTCGATGAATCCAATCCTAAATCCATCACAATAACTGACCAAGAAGAAGGAACCCACTCTTTCAGCTTCGATCACGTTTTCAATTCAAATACTCCTCAAGAAGCTATCTTTGAAACAGTTGGAGTACCAGCTGTCAAATCTGTTATGGAAGGTTATAACGGTACGGTATTTGCTTATGGTCAGACATCTTCGGGTAAGACGCACACTATGGAGGGGGTTGGGCTGAACGAGGAACGAGGCCTCATTCCACGAATGCTGGAATCTTTGCATCAGAATATTCAAAATGCACCAGAAGGAGTTGAATTCAGTGTTTCAGTTTCCATGATCGAGATATACATGGAGAAGATCAATGATCTTTTGGACTCTAGTCAAGTTAATTTGCAGATTCGGGAAGACCCGGGACGAGGAATCTGGGTGGATGGTTGTAAAAGCGAGATCATCTCTCAACCAGGAGAGTTTTTGGAGCTCATGAAAGTTGGCCAGAAGAACCGTGTGACTGGTAGTACCAATATGAACATGCATTCGAGTCGATCACATTCACTGTTTATGGTCACCGTACACCAACGAGATTTGACTTCATTAGCTACGAAATCGGGCAAATTGTTTTTGGTAGATCTCGCTGGATCAGAAAAGGTGAGAAAGACAGGAGCTAGAGGTACTCGTCTTGAAGAGGCTAAGACTATCAACAAGTCGCTCTCCACATTAGGCAATGTAATCAACTCGCTGACTGATGGCGTCTCTACTCATGTTCCATACAGGGATTCAAAGTTAACTAGAGTGCTACAGGAGTCACTGGGAGGAAATGCAAGAACTGCATTGGTTATTTGCTGTTCCCCATCTTCCTTCAATTTTCAGGAGACGGTTTCTACTTTACGATTTGGAGCTCGAGCAAAACTGATTCGAAACAAAGCCAAGATCAACCATGAACACTCAGCAGCTGAAATGAAACTTTTGTTAGAGAAAGCTCAGAAAGAGATATCAAGCTTACAGTTTCAATTGACTCTTAATTTTTCAGGCGGGAGTGAAGAACTCAAGGAGAAGTTGCAGGAGCAGAATGACGAGATGCATCAATTGAGGGAAAGTGTAGTGGACCTGCGTTCAGCTTTAAAAACCCAGCAGAAACGAGATATTGATTTAACAGATCAGGTTAACTCGTTACAAATGAACATTGATGACTTGGAGTACCAATTAGCAGAGAGGACTTCCTCTGAGACTCCTGAAAATCAGGAAGATAAAATGGCTTTAATGAATTTGGAAGCGTTAAATACAAGACAAACTTTTGATATAAGAAAGCTTGAAAATGACTTGCTAGAATTGAGAGAAAATATTCAAAATAGAGATACGACGATCAAAGCGAAAAACACCGAGACCGAAGCGTTGACAAAGAAATTAATCGATTTGGAATATGCTTCAGAACAGAATCGAGCTCATCAATCTGATTTGGAATCATCTAATTCCAGTCAAATACATCGAATACAAAGACTAGAAGAACAAGTAACCAGTTTGTCAAACGAGGTGACGAAACAGCAGTTGGTCATCGATAAAGAACGAGCACATGCGAACACTGTAGAAGAAGAAATTCGACAGTTGAATTCAAATTATAAATCTGAATTTTCCAGTCGCACTCAGTTGAACGAGGAGCGAGTTATGGAGCTTGAGACTGATATAGAATCCTACAGAGTACAGATACAGCTGAACGATGAATTCAATCAGGAGAAAATTAAATTGTTGAGAAGTGAACTTAATGAAGAGAAGTCAGAATTTTTGAAGTCACAGGAACTCCTAATGAGTACGATACGCCAAAATCTAGAGGCAGGTTTTGATGAGAAATCATCAGAATCAAACGAGCATATTGAGAAATTGGTGGATCGTATCTCGCAACTTGAATTTGAATTGTCAGAGTCAACAGAAACCAATCGCAAGTCGGATAAACACGCTGAAAAGCTGTTGTGTCGTATCTCGCAACTTGAATTAGAAATGTCAGAGTCGGTAAAAACTACGTCCAAGTCAGACGAGCATATTGAGAAATTGGTGGATCGTATCTCGCAACTTGAATTTGAACTGTCAGAGTCAACAGAAACCAATCGCAAG
>Ga0105055_10004789_pt1 | contig 19525 bp, 23 predicted proteins | sample BON03_FD_78090 | JGI IMG/M metagenome (GOLD analysis project Ga0105055, IMG submission 78090) | Freshwater microbial communities from Lake Bonney liftoff mats and glacier meltwater in Antarctica - BON-03 | ecosystem: Environmental > Aquatic > Freshwater > Ice > Glacier meltwater | place: Lake...
AAGCGCCAGAAACACACCTATAATGAGCAGTGCGAAGGCTAGGAAAGAAGGGGCTCGAGAAGCAATCGCCTTTAGCCACCATAAGAAAATAATAACGATAATAATGTTCGCAATAGCTGCTTTCTGAAGAGAAAGAATAGCTCCGCCAGCAAGTAACAAAAAAATCAGAGTACCCACTAAAGGTCGAAAATAATAAATGGCTGCCAGAGCTGGGACGCCCACTAATACGCCGTACGCAGTTAAGCTTCCTGCCAACGATGCATATCGAACTCCACCAGCACGCTCGCTAGGCTCAGCAAACCAGTCAATAGGGCCTATGAGGAACTGTAGAGGAAAACTCAATGCGGCAAGCAGGAAAAAAACTGTGAGAAGTCGTGCGGGGGTGGCGACCGAACTTGAGCTCAGCACCGAAAAAATTAAAATTAAAGGGAAAGCCGTCCAAAGTCGGATCAACCCAACGATGGGACTGCCATAAATATGACTCTCGGCACCAGTCACAATAGAAGCATATACCCAACATAACGTCACGAAAACAGTAACTTTATCGAGCCTCACTTTTTGGTGACAGACTATTAGCAAGAGAAAGAAAATGAAAAGCGCGCCCCCAATTAGCAAAAAGTAAACCGGTGTTAAATTGCGTAGACTATGAAACAGGTATAGAATAAAAACGCTTATGCCGGTATATTGCAATTGCCTCATTGATTTGACTTGTATTCAGGTCTATACACAAAAGGTTTTTCTGCTGTCGACCAAGTTTGACGAATTACATTTAAAGGCAGAATACGCATGGAGCCCTAATGTACAAACTTTTTATATAGAACTTTTATCAGTCTGAAAAATGAAGCTCCGAAAGGCATGTGTGAGACGGCAATGAAGAAGAAGCTTGTAAAAGAGTATCGCGCATCATTTTTCGCCATGCGAAAGTAGTCCCGAGCTTTTTCCTTATCCCCAAGTATCATTCGGCGAACTCCTGCACCTAAGGCGAAACGAGCCAATGCCTGATCTGTTGCGGGCAAAACAGACATTCGAATATTTTTGTAAGAATCACGGGTGAATTCTATTGTTTTTAAGAAATCATCCTCATAAGCAGTTGGATCCTTGCTATTGTAATTAGTGTCGCGCCTATAAAAGCACAGCGAATCACTTAGAAAAATTCCTTTGCCCTTAAAAGCAAGATTAATGATATGAAACCAGTCGCTAGCTGTTGGGATTCTAATATCAAAGGGCGGTGTGGGTGCCATATTTCGCCGATACATGACGCTCATAGACCCCGGAATGCCCATATCTGACAAAACATCCTCAGGGGTTGTGATGTTGTTGATATATGATTTGGTAACGATACGGCGAATTTTTTTCGTTTCATACTCAACGTCATAAACCGCGTGGTGGCAAAAGCTAGCAGTTGAATCTTCTAACATTGCAGCCACTTGAAGCTCTATCTTTTTTGGCAACATAATGTCGTCACCTGCGAATGTCGCAATAAGATCACCACTGGCTTGGCTGGCAAGAAAGTTATAATTTCCAGTGATGCCGAGGTTTTTAGACTGGAGAAAAAGTTTTACTTGCGTGTGTCCATTAGTCAGGCGCTTGAGGACCTCCTGTGTGTCATCTTTGGAGCAGTCGTCAGAGATAATAATTTCGATATTTTTATAGGTCTGTTCGAAAATCGACTGGATAGTTTCCGTTACGATCAAGCTTTGATTGTAGGTGGCAACTAAAATAGAGACTAAGGGTTGGGCGGTTGCATTCGTCATTTTTTAGAATTAAGAGTTCTGTTAATAGTAGAGCCCACCACTCCCCAGAAATAATCGAGCCATTATTGATACCAATGTTTACTTCGATTAACCTATTATTCTAGATGCAGCATAACCAGAGATTCTTAAAGCGATCATCTCTTTCATGGTGAAATTGCTGTCTTGAATACATTAAAAATTTCGTCTAAGCAGCCTGAATCCATCTGAGGCCCAATCGGCAAACTCATCACCTCCCCCGCCATCGTCTCCGCCAGTGGAAACGCACCAGCCGCAAATCCCGCATCCGCATAAGCCTGCTGCCGATGCGGCGGAATGGGATAGTGAATCAGCGATCCAATGCCAGCTTCGGCCAAGCGTTGGGCAAGGGCGTCGCGCTGGGGGTGGCGGACGACGAACAGGTGCCACACCGGGTCGGCCCAGTCGGGCACTTGAGGCAAGGTGAGGCCGGTGTCGGCCAGGCCGCTCAGGTAAGCGGCTGCCAAGGCTTGGCGGCGGGCATTCCAGTTGTCCAGGTGTTGTAATTTAACGCGCAGGACGGCGGCTTGCACAGGGTCGAGCCGGCTGTTGACGCCTTTGATCTCGTTCACATACTTCACCCGCGAGCCGTAGTTGCGCAGCAGGCGAATGCGCTCGGCCAGTTGCGGGTCGTTGGTGGTGACAGCGCCGCCGTCGCCCAGAGCGCCCAGGTTTTTACCCGGATAAAAGCTCCAGGCCACCGCGTCGCCATGGGCGCCGATGCGCTGGCCTTTGTAGCGCGCACCGGGGGCCTGGGCGGCGTCTTCGAGCACGCGCAGGCCGTGTTTGCGTGCCAGCGCCAAGATCGGGTCGAGATCGGCCGGCTGGCCGTAGAGGTGCACCGGCAAGATGACGCGGGTGGCCGGCGTGATCGCCGCTTCAATGCGCGCTGGGTCAATGTTGTAAGTGGATTCCAGCGGCTCCACCGGCACCGGCGTGGCGCCGCACTGGCTCACGGCCAGCCAGGTGGCGATGTAGGTGTTGCTGGGCACGATCACCTCGTCGCCCGGGCCAACGCCCATAGCCAGCAGCGCGAGCTGCAGTGCATCCAGTCCGTCCGCCACGCCAATGGCGTGCTGCGCTTGGCTGTAAGCGGCGAACTCGGCTTCAAAGGCTTCCACCTCGGGGCCCAGAATGTAATAGCCGCTGTTGAGCACACGGGCCACCGCCTCGTCGATCTCGGTTTTGAGTTCGAGGTAGGCGGCGCGCAGATCGAGGAAGAGAATGGTGTTCATACCCCCCACCTCGCACGCATGAATTCACCGTAATCGCGGTAATAATCATCCTCGTCGTATCGGTTAGAAGCCAGCACCATGCAAACCGAGCCAGAAGAAAAGTTGTCCAGCTCGCGCCACATCATTGGGCATACATACAAGCCGCTGTAAGAGCGGTTGAGGTGAATGCGCTTTTTGCCTTTTCCGTCGTCAAGCACAACATCAAAACTTCCCGACATGGCAATGATGAGCTGATGCAACGCCTTGTGTGCATGGCCCCCGCGCTCGGAGCCGCCCGGCACGTCGTACAGGTAATACACGCGCTGGATGTCAAACGGGATTTGGCTGCCACCTTCAATAAAAGTCAGGTTGCCACGCGGGTCCTGAATTTTAGGGAGGTCGATGATTTTGCAGTTTTCGAGGCTCATGAGGTTTGACAGTTACATTTTTAAATAGAAAGCAGACATCGATATAATTTTTACAAAGCCGTTGCTATTTTCATCTGGTGTTTACAACTTGAAGGAACTTAAGTAAACCAAAATACTTAATAAATTGCCAATACAGCCTTGCTTTTTATGATAGCAACAATTAAGCAATACAAGATTTTTAATCTTTATTGCAACAACATCTCAATATGAAAAATGTCGAGTCCGTACCGGCGGCACAAAGCTCCCCACTGAATCAATAATCAAGTCGGGGCAGTATCTTCGCAAACTTTCCTTACTTAAAAAACCACTCAGCACCGCGCACGTTTTTATATTCAACAACTTGCCAACCTGTATATCCTTGCCGGTATCACCCACCATCCAGTCTTCCGAACTGAGGTTGACAACATTGGCCGCTATCAATGATTCCTTGGTGTACTTTTGCTCGGTCACCAATAGTTGCTTGAAAAATTGCAGCAGATTGAGGCTTGCAAGTTGATCCAATACAGGCTGACGCAGCTGGCGGGCGGTGCACACGTACAAGTCCGCCACCTGCTGTAAGCCTCCAAGAGCAGTTTCGATACCTACAAAACTGCTGTCTAGCGAAAGATACGGCGGGGACTCTATCAGCGCCATCCACTGAGCGATAAATCCTGCAATCTCGTCTTTGCTATAGCCTAGGCGTGATGAAAGTATGGTCTCGTTCGATACTCTGTTTTGCTTAAGAGCCCAGTACTGCTCGTACGAAAGTGACGAGTCGGGCGCTAGATATTGGAATAAACGGTACAACCGCAACTTTGAATCGATCAGGGTGCCATCAAGGTCAAGAACGATATTCATACCAGCCCTGCCATGTAATCGTATTCGATTCGTAGGCCAGTGCTTAAATCGGTCTCGATGGGCAGCAGATGCTGACGCAGTTTTGCATTGTCAAAGACGTAATTCCTTTTGATCCCGGTAAATTCTCTCGCGGTAATTACGACCTGTTTGCCGCTGATTGCGATGAGTTGATCCAGCAGCGCGCGAATGGTGACAGATGCACCGCCAACCACATTAATGGGGCCAACGTCTGTGCGCAGATTGACCGCCTGCAAAATGGCCGCGATCACGTCGTCGATGTAGATAAAACTGCGCACCTCACTGCCATCGCCCCAAAGCTCCACGGCTTCGCCAGCAGCGAGGTTCTTGATGGTTTTTGGCAAGAACTTTGCATATTTCTCTTCGCCTGGGCCATACACATGGCCGATCCGCAAAATCTGGCAGCCAACGCGGTGATTGGTCGCAAAGATAGATGTCATGCGCTCGCAGTACAGCTTGGACCAGCCGTACAGACTGACCGGAATTGTTGGCGTCTCTTCCGTCGTCAACTCGGCAGGTTCATAAGCATCTATAGTGCTGACATAAATTATCTTTATCAGATTCTCAAGCGGCAGCAACAGCAGCTTTTCCGTAAAGTAGATGTTGCCGTTACATTCTTCTATAGCGTTGGCTTGCAATCCATTTTTTGGAGTGAAGGCCCCTACGTGAATTACCACCTCCACCGTGGTCAGCAAGGCGTGGTCGGCCGCACTCAAATTGAAATCTGAGCCGTGATACATGATGCTGGGGCAGGCATCAACTTGCTTAGAGCTGAAGGCGATGACGTTTTCAGCACCAAGCGCAGCGCAGGCGGCGCTAACGAGGCGTGAGCCTATGAAGCCAGACGCACCGGTAATCAGTAGTTTCATGAAAATATTACCTCGCTGTTGATGTCTTCGGTCGTCATCAGACGCGGCACCACATCCATGCCGCGCAACCACAACAGGCCGGAGGGCAATGGATTGATTTTCTTTTCCAGCTGTGGAAACTCGCCATACAGGGCGATGTCTTTGAAAATCTCTGGCATGTTCAACCCAGCTTCGGTGAAGAACCGCACCGTGGTGAAAAAACGCGATATGTTGATTTCCGTTGGATTTGGCACGCCGTGCTTGTCGTAGGCCATATCCACGCCGAAGATGCCGTGCGGCTGAGCTGAAACGGCTTTGACACTGGCCATGGCAACCTGGGTCACCAGAGCATTGTCACAAGTCACACCCACCTTGGTTACACCAGTGACGCCAGAGATGCTGCGATTGCCATGCGTCCAGCCGCGTCGCTCCCGTGACTGTGCCACTACCAACTCACCTTCGTGCCAGATCGATAACCAGGTGACGGTGTTGGGCGTGAGCATTTCTGCAGCGAGAAAATCACCCCATCCTTGGTAGTGATCTATCCATGCTTTGGCCAGCGCATGGTCGCTGGTTGGAATAGCGCCCTTGCCACCGCCGCCGATGGAAGAAGCGCGCAACCAGATCTTGCCGGTGTCGTCGGCCAGCGTGGCGAAGGCCTCGCGCAAGTCCTCTTCGGTATTGATCATGAGGTTGCGTGGCACCGTTACGCCCGCTTGCTTAAATGCCAAATACGATTTGTACTTGTGCACACAGGTATCGATAACTTCGTGCTCAGGCATATAGAGCTTGGTTCCAGTGGCCAAAATGTCATCACGCATCAGAGACGCATGGAAAATTTCTAAATCGTTTTGAAAATGCACTAGGTCAGGCTGCTCAGAATGAAGCAACTTTAATAGATGTTGCTTATAATCCGGCGAATTGGCGTATGGAATGTAAAACTTCTTGCTGGCTTGTGACAGTACCAAGTCAGTTGGTTCGGAACCCATACCCAACACTGTTTCTGCTTTGTGGCTTCGCATCAGGGAATAGATGACACCTTCGGAAGGCGCGCCACCGGCACCGGCGATTAAAACTTTTGGCACTATTTTTCTTTCATATCGAGACTGTTATTAACAAATTCAATTTATTCGGAATTAATTTGGATGACATTAGCCTGCGATTAAATTATGTCAAACCACACAACGCTTTAGCCCCAGGAACCTTGCCAACCAGCCGAAAAATCCGGTGATCGTGACCAATGCGCTGCACCAGACTGCGCAGCGCATACACGGAAACGGCAATGGTCAGCAGGCAGCCGACCACCGTGGCGGGCCACAGTGGTAACCAGCGAACCGCAACAAACGTGAGCAACAGAGGCGGCAGCCCCAGCATCGCCAAGCGGGTGCAGGCGATCGACCAGCGGAAGCCAATCAGGTAACGACTCACCAAATACGTGGCGACGATATAGCCGAGGTAAAGGACGAAGAAGGCGACTGCCACGCCCTCGACGCCAAACCAGAAGAGGCCCAGCGCAACCAACGCGACGTGGAATAGATTGGCACCGGTTTCGATAACGAAGAACCACCGCCCTTTGCCAAGCGCCAGCATCACGAACCCCAGCGGCCACGAAATGACGCGCCCCAGACAACCCAGAATGAACCACTGCAACAACACGACAGCGCCCAAAAACTCGGGGGTGTAAAGCAAGCGGATGGCCCACGGTGCCAGCGCTAGCGTAGCGAGCAGGCCGGGCAGCGCGAGCAGCAGGCCGATTTCGGTTTGTTCATTAACCAATCGGCACATGGCGGGTTCGTCGTGAGCCATGGCAGTAAGGCGTGGGTAGTAGTCAGCGCCCATGGCGCCGAGAACGAAGCTGACGAACGCGCCCGACAACGCAAACGCAGCGCTATAAAGCCCTACGGCGGGCAGGCCTTGCTGCTGGGTGATGAGGGCTACGGTGACGAAGATCACGGCGCTAACCATGAGACTGCTCCACATGAAGACCAGGCCCAGTCGTACCATGCCGCTGGCCTCGGTGAATGTGTCGCGCCAGCTCAGGTCTGCATTTAAGACTGGGAGCTGTCGGGCATAATGCCATGAAAGGGCTAACTGAATTGCAGCTATTGCGACTAACGCTGGGGCAATGCCTCGCAGTCCGAACGTTGCATAGAGAGCAACAGAAGCCAATGTACCGATCATTGCACTCACGATATTGATCAGCGCTAAATCGCCAATGCGGCGCATGCCTTGAATCAGGGCCATTTGGCCGCTAGACAGATTGGCAAACAAGATAGCAATACCCAGTATAGCGATTTCATAACGATATTCGGCATGACCAAAAGTGACTTGGCTGATCAGGGGGCTAAGTACCAGGGCGACAAGCATACCGATCAGCCCTGTGATCCAACAAAGGCGTTTAACGGCGTGAACTTTGCGCGATACAGCTTGTGGGTTGTCGCTCGCTACGGCTATAGCAATGTCGCGAACTGCGCTGGTCTGAATGCCCAAGCCAGCAAGGGTCACGATCAGCCCCAGCACAGCGGTGAGGGTGGCCAGTAGGCCTATGCCCGTCGCGCCAATCAGTACAGCGGCGAACTTGACGCCGATCATGCCCATCAGTACTTTAATACCCGCCGCCCCGCCCATGATGGACGAGGCTTTGAGTATTTGGCTGTACGAGTTTGTGATAGTGTTTGGCATGGGGGAGGTGTTCACATTCGATGCGAAGACCGTAATGTATTAGTTACAACTGTATTTCAGCTATTGACGTTAAACACTCTAAAGGAATGGCTATAGAAGGCTGGCCTGCTGGTCTTTCTGTCCTACGGTGAATACGATACCTACCGGCCATTGAATGGCCAAGGAGGGGTCATCCCAGCGAATGGTGGCTTCAGCTTCTTTAGCATAATAACCGGTGGTTTTGTAGAGGAAATGTGTGTCTGGCTCCAGCGCCACAAAGCCGTGGGCAAACCCTTCGGGAATCCACAGCATGTAGCGGTTGGTGGAGGTCAAGGTAGTAGCAATCCATTGGCCGAAAGTGGACGAACCCGCCCGTATGTCGGCCGCCACATCGAATGCGGCACCTTTCACCACCCGAACCAACTTGCCCTGTGCGTGGGGAGCCCGCTGGTAGTGAAGGCCGCGCAGTACGCCTTGGTGGGAACAGGAGTGGTTGTCTTGCACGAAAGGCGGGGGAGCTGGCAGACCTAGCCGTTGCATTTCTGTCTGAAAACGCTTCTCGTTGAAGCTTTCCATAAACCAGCCGCGCTCGTCTTTGAACACGGTGGGCTCTATCAGCACCACCTCAGGGATGGCGGTTGGGGTGAGCTTCAAAGGTGGCTCCCTTCGGCCAGCAGGCGCTGTAGGTACTGGCCGTAGCCGTTTTTGGCCAAGGGCTGGGCGAGGGCCTGGAGCTGTTCGCTGCTGATGAAACCGTTGCGCCAGGCAATTTCTTCTGGGCAAGCGATCTTGAGACCTTGGCGTTTTTCCAGCGTGGCGATGAACTGGCCGGCGTCGAGCAAGCTGTCGTGGGTGCCGGTGTCGAGCCAGGCGTAGCCGCGCTGCATGATCTGCACGTTGAGCTGGTCGCGGTCCAGATAGGCTTGGTTCACAGCGGTGATCTCCAGCTCGCCGCGCGCGCTGGGTTGCACCGCCTTGGCGATGTCGACCACCTGCTGGTCGTAGAAATAGAGGCCGGTGACGGCGTAGTTGCTCTTGGGCTGCAGGGGCTTTTCTTCGATGTTGCTGGCTTTTCCCGCCTTGTCGAAGGCCACCACGCCGTAGCGCTCGGGGTCTTGCACGTGGTACGCGAACACGGTGGCGCCTTGGGTTTGCGCATCGGCGTCGGCCAGCAAGGTGGTGAAGTCGTGGCCGTGGTAGATGTTGTCGCCCAGCACCAGCGCGCTGGGGTGGTTGCCCACAAAGTCGGCGCCGATGATGAAGGCCTGCGCCAGCCCGTCGGGACTGGGCTGCACCGCGTATTGCAGATTCATGCCCCAAGCGCTGCCGTCGCCCAGCAATTGCGCGAAGCGCGGTGTGTCTTGGGGTGTGCTGATGACGAGCACGTCGCGTATGCCCGCGAGCATGAGGGTGCTCAGCGGGTAGTAAATCATCGGTTTGTCGTACACCGGCAGTAATTGCTTGCTGATGGCGAGCGTGGCCGGGTGCAGGCGGGTGCCGGAGCCACCGGCGAGGATGATGCCTTTGCGTTGGGTCATGGGTTTGTTGCTTGGGGGTGGTGCGTTGGCCTAGGGGTGGGCGGGCTGGTCGCGGCGGTAGCGCTCACTGCGGCTGAGGTCGGCTTACGGTTTTTTGTAAAAGCGGATGCTAATAGAAGTGCGGCGCTTGATACATTGCGCGGTGTGGCTTTTTTCTAGCAACATCTCAGCTAGGTAAAAGCCGTCTTGGCCGGAGACGCCAGTTAGTAGGGCGAATTTGGAAGTTACTTTGAAATGAGTGACTGCCGTTTCAGTCTGGATTTCTAGCGATATAGAGGGTGTCTGGCGATATGTCAATTTCACCGTTCCAAATAACTGTACCATGCGCTACGCGAGCTTTATTGAAAAGCGTAACGTCTTTCAATGCTGCGAAGGCTGGGTACTGAAGGTAAGGCAACATTGAAAACCTGCGCTTTTGCCCATCGGCAAATGTAGCCGCCAACTCGTGGTTGGCCAATGCTTGGGCTTGTACGACTTTTGGGGTTGTCATCTTTGCTACCTTAATGGTTCGATTTTATAGGGGGTGGTGTGTCTTGGCTCATTGAAGCTGCTCGGCTTGGGTGGTGAGGGCAATGGCACGCGAACGGGCAATGGTTTCAAATGCGCTGGCTGGTTGACCGGTTTGCACCATCAGGATGTCCACTGGTAGCTCCAGGGCTGTTTCTATGTTGTATTTGATGCGTGCCCGAACCATTAAGGAAACTTTTTGTGTCGATTCAATAAGCAAATCGACGTCGCCGCCTTTGCGCAGGTCATCAACCCTGGAGCCATAGAGCCAAACCTGCACACCCTCGCCCAACACGTTGCGTGCTGTCGTTTTGATGGTGGCGATTTGGGCTGAGCTAAGGCGCATGGTTTTGCTATTCGATTAGCTTCAGAAGCTATGATTCATCTGATTGGGCTGGGTAGGTAGCAGTGCAAAAGTCGTGCAGTTGCTGATGCCATCTCAACAATTCTGGGGCCGCATGCATCATTTGTTCAAAAAACTCGTGTAGAAGCGAAAGATCGTCTTCGTATTCGTGGTTGACCGCATTGCGCAGCTCTCGTATTTCTTTCCATCTACCCACGGACTCGATACAACCGAGTTTTTCCATATAAAGCAAGACTGCTGTGAATGGTTCGGAGGGTTTCTCTTCTTCAACAGCCAAGGCTTTCATGGTTTTACTCATGTGCTCTAGGTATTCGCTGAATCGAATTCGAAACGCGGCCAGTTTTTCGTGCTGGTCAGGTTGCAGGGTATTCCAGTTTGCAATTGGCAGCAATTGCGCCACTTGGGCAACGGAGTAAACCAGGTACTCGCGCATGCGCGCCAGATGATCGAGCTTCTTCCAAATCAGGGTAATGTGCTCGCTCACAGTGCAACGCCTTCTTTTTTGGCGATCAAGGCGATGGCGCTTTGGTCGCCGTAGGGTTTAACGATGAGATCCACAGGCATGTCAAGCTGATCTTGCAGTTGGACTTTGCAACGGATTTTTTTCATCAGGTCTGGCTCTGCTGTTTCGGCATACAGGTCCACATCGCCGCCTTTGGCCAGGTTATCGACGCGCGAGCCAAACAAAACGACCTGCGCACCTTCGCCCAACACGTTGCGTGCGGTCGTTTTGATTGTGTCGATTTGGGCTGAGGTCAGACGCATGGTTTTACCGTTTAAGTGGGTTCAGCGGGTATTGACGATAACCAGTTTTGCAGCGAAAGCTTTGGCCTGCCGATGGGCTGGCTGGTCGCGGCGGTGCCGCTCGCTGCGGAGGGAGCATTTTCCAGTCATCGCGAGGCCAAAGGCTGTGGCGATCTGGCTTTGAGTGGGCGCGGGCGTGGATTGCCGCGCTGCGCTCGCAATGACGGGGGAGGGGTTCGCTGCCGGGGAGGGGCTCACTACGGGGGAGGGATTCGCTGCTGGGGTAGGGGCGCGCTGCGGGGTAGGGCTTCGCTGCTGGGCTGCATTTTTTCGTCATCGCGAGGCCGAAGGCTGTGGCGATCTGGCGTTGAGTGAGCGCGGGCGTGGATTGCCGCGCTGCGCTCGCAATGACGGGGGAGGGGTTCGCTGCTGGGCTGCGTTTTTTCGTCATCTCGTGGCCGAAGGCTGTGGCGATCTGGCTTTGCGTGGGGGTGGGCGTGGATTGCCGCGCTGCGCTCGCAATGACGGGGGAGGGGTTCGCTGCCGGGGAGGGGTTCGCTGCGGGGCTGCATTTTTTCGTCATCGCGAGGCCAAAGGCCGTGGCGATCTGGCGTTGCTTGGGTGTGGGCTCAGCGCGCACTGGCTAAGGCAAGGTTTCGGCCAGCATGCGCCGCACGCCGTGCTGCCAATCGGGCAGGGTGAGGCCGAAGGTCTGGCGCAGGTGGGCTGTGTTTAGGCGCGAGTTGTGCGGGCGTTGGGCGGGCGTGGGGAAGGCGCTGGTGGGGACAGGGGCCACTTCGGTGGCTTTGAGACGCAGGGTGGGCTGCACTTGGGCGGCCAGCGCCAGCACCGCTTGGGCGTAGCGGTGCCAGCTGGTTTCGCCCGCTGCCACGCAGTGATATAGGCCGCCGTCTTGCGGGTGCTGCGCCAGGTGGTGGATGGCGTGGGCGGTGACGTCGGCCAGCAGGTCGGCGCCGGTGGGCGCGCCCCATTGGTCGTCGATGACGGTCAGGCGTTCGCGCTCTTGCGCCAGGCGCAGCATGGTTTTGGCAAAGTTGCCGCCGCGCGCGGCATAGACCCAGCTGGTGCGCAAGATGAGGTGTTGGGCGCCAGATTGCTGGATCAGCTGCTCGCCTTCCCACTTGGTGCGGCCGTAGACGCTGAGCGGCGCGGGCAGATCTGTTTCGACCCAGGGCTGGCTGCCGCTGCCGTCAAACACGTAGTCGGTGGAGTAGTGCACCAGCAGGGCGCCCAGGCGCGCAGCCTCGGTGGCCAACACGCCGGGCGTGGCGGCGTTGAGGGTGCGCGCCAGCTCGGGCTCGCTCTCGGCTTTGTCCACAGCGGTGTGGGCGGCGGCGTTGACGATGACGTCAGGCCGCAGGGCGCGCACGGTGTCGGCGATGTCGCTTGGGTTGGCAAAGTCTCCACAGTGCTCGGTGCTTTCGAAGTCGACAGCGATGACGTGGCCCAGCGGCGCCAGGCTGCGCTGCAGCTCCCAGCCAACTTGGCCGTTCTTACCGAACAGCAGGATGGTGGGTTGGGAACGTTGGGGGCTCATATTGGATTGCGGTGGCAATTTGAATAAACGGGGATGGAAGGCTGCTGCTTGGCTGAAGCCCGAGCCGATTGTTCAGGCCTGTCCGTGGTTTGACGGCTTCATGCTCAGGCTTTGCCGAATGCGCTGGATCTTGCCCGCGTCTTCGGGGTTTTGTGTGGCGCTGCGCCAGGCCGAGCGGATGAACACAAACAGCAGCAGCGCCATGCCGCTGGCGAGGCCGGCGAGGATGGTCATCAAGCCGCGCTTTTGGCTGATGGCGCGTTCTGGCAGGCTGGGTGACTAGGCGATCATTTCCTCACCAAATCCGAGCAGCTTTCGGTTGAGGTCCTGCAATGTGCGCTCTCGTGTCCCCTTGAGCTCTATCAGATTGATATAAGCGCGCGCCACGTTGTCGCCTTCAGTGCCCGGTGTGACTTTGTCGAGGTTCTGAGCAATGCGTTGTACGACAGGCTCCAACTCTTGCAGTGAGGCTTGGTTGGGTTTGATCTGCTGTTCGATTTCTTCGAGCTTCCGGCCTTTGGGAAGGCTGAACACGCCTGAGGCTTCTATAAGCGCCCGATTGAGCTGTTGTGCCTGTTCCGTGCTAGGCGCCTCAGTCTTAAGCCTCAGAAGACCATCCTTTTTGTTGAAACTGGCTTGAACGCTCTCGCGGAGTGCCCTCAATGCGCTTTCTCCATCGCCCGCTCCGGCTGCAATCCGAGGGGCTTTGGAGAGCAGCGGCGTCAGAACGTCGGCCGATGTGAACTCCGGTACAGCCGATTCTTCAAGCCGCAGCCACGACTCGCTCTCAAACCGCTGAGGCAACACAAAGGTGACCGCCAAGGCAATCAACCCGATCGCAATGGGGGCAAGAATCAACAGCTTGATGTTTTCGGTGATGACGAGCAACAGATCAAGCAGGCTGATTGTGTCGTCGTCTTGTGCGAGAGGGGAATCAGGTTGGTTCACGGGGATTGGTCGGGAAGGAAATGAAAAGGAAAAGTCAGTGGATGGGTTGGGCTTGCAGGGCGCGCCGGTCAGTGGACGGGCGACGCGTATTGGGTGCCGCCAACCTGGCCGTTTTTCCCCAAAAGCAGGATCTTCAAGAGTGTCACAGCGCCCATTCCTCCACAGCGAGCCCAGGAACGCGCAGAAATTCGCGAGCGTTGTTGGTGACGATCACGGAGTCTTCTGCCATGGCGTGGGCTGCAACCATCAGATCCATACCGCCGATGGGCTGGCCGGTGCGCTCCAGCGCGGCGCGCGTTTGAGCGTAGCAATGCGTGGCGGCCAGCGGCCAGGGTTGCACATCAAAACCGGCAATCCACGACTCAACAGCCGATGAGAAACGGGGCGACGCCAGTTTGGCCGCACCAAAGCGCAGTTCGGCCGCCACGATGGCAGACAGCCAGAGCTGGTCGCGCGCCAGGCCGGTAAAGCGCTCCAGCATGGCGGCTGGGTGGCGACGCAGCACATAGCTGCAAATGTTGGTGTCCAGCGTGCGGCGCATTTTTCAGGTACGTGGTCAGGCTCAAGTCCAGTCGCGCGCTTGCGGCGCAGCGTCGGCTCGGTCTTGCAGGAAATGCTCGGGCAGTTTTTCGGTGGATGCATAAAAGGCCGCGAGCCAATCGGCAGGGCTTTCGTTCACCGCGGGCTCGGGTTGCACCCACAGGGCATTGCCGACGCGTTCGATGCGCACCTCGCTTGCGTCCAGCCGCAGGCGCGCGGGCAGGCGAATGGCTTGGCTGCGACCGCTCATGAAAAGCTTTGTGGTGGTGGTCATCGAGTACTCCTACTTGTCATATTGCATTGTATTATTACAACTCAAGCGTATTGCGTTTGCACCCACTCACGGTAAGCACCGCTTTGAACATGGGCGACCCAGTCGGGGTGGTCCAGGTACCACTGCACTGTCTTGCGGATGCCGGTTTCGAAGGTTTCGGCGGGCTTCCAGCCGAGTTCGCGTTCGATCTTGCGGGCGTCGATGGCGTAGCGGCGGTCGTGGCCGGGGCGGTCTTTCACATGGGCGATCTGGGTCGCGTAGGGCTGGCCATCGCTGCGCGGGCGCAGTTCGTCGAGCAGCGCGCAGACGGTGTGCACGATGTCGATGTTGGGCTTCTCGTTCCAGCCGCCCACGTTGTAAACCTCGCCGAGCCGGCCCGCTTCGAGCACCCGGCGGATGGCGCTGCAATGGTCTTTCACATAGAGCCAGTCGCGCACCTGCATGCCGTCGCCGTACACCGGCAGGGGCTTGCCGGCGAGGGCGTTGACGATCATCAGCGGGATGAGTTTTTCGGGGAAATGAAACGGGCCGTAGTTGTTGCTGCAGTTGGTGGTGACCACCGGCAGGCCGTGGGTGTGGTGCCAGGCGCGCACCAGGTGGTCGCTGGCGGCTTTGCTGGCCGAATACGGGCTGTTGGGCTCGTAGCGGTGGGATTCGGTGAATGCTGGCTCGTCTTTGGCCAGGCTGCCGTAGACCTCGTCGGTGGAGACATGCAGGAAGCGGAAGGTGGATTGCCGCGCTTCGCTCGCAATGACGGCATTTGTTACCGCGAGCGAAGCAGCATTCGTGGCCGCAAGCGAAGCAGCATTCGTGACCCCGAGCGAAGCAGCATTCGTCGCCGCAAGCGGAGAAGCATCCGTCATTGCGAACGAAGCGCGGAAATCCACCCCCCCGAGCGAAGCAGCATCCACCCCGAACGAAGCAGCATTCGTGGCCCCGAGCGAAACAGCAGCCGTCATTGCAAGCGGAGAAGCATCCGTCATTGCGAGCGAAGCGCGGCAATCCACCCCCCCGAGCGAAACAGCATCCACTCCGAACGAAGCAGCATTCGTGGCCCCGAGCGAAGCAGCATTCGTCGACGCAAGCGGAGAAGCATCCGTCATTGCGAGCGAAGCGCGGCAATCCACCCCCCCGAGCGAAACAGCATCCACCCCGAGCGAAGCATCATTCGTGGCCGCGAGCGAAGCAGCATTCGTCGCCGCAAGCGGAGACGCATCCGTCATTGCGAGCGAAGCGCGGCAATCCACCCTCCCGAGCGAAACAGCATCCGTGGCCGCGAGCGAAGCAGCATCCGTCATTGCGAGCGAAGCGCGGCAATCCATCTCCCCCGTTGGCAAACCCGCCCAGTAAGCCCGCACCGACTCCAGCAGGCGGAAGGTGCCGACGATGTTGGTCTGGATGAAGTCTTCTGGGCCGTGGATGGAGCGGTCGACATGGCTCTCAGCCGCGAAGTTGACCACCGCGCGCGGCTGGTGCTCGGCCAGCAGTCGGCTGACCAAGGCGGTGTCGCCGATGTCGCCCTGCACAAAGATGTGGCGCGGGTCGCCGGCCAGGCTGGCGAGGTTTTCGCGGTTGCCAGCGTAGGTGAGTTTGTCGAGGTTGACGACAGGCTCGTCACATGCGCTGAGCCAGTCAAGAACGAAGTTGGCGCCGATGAAGCCGGCGCCGCCGGTAACAAGAATCATGGGTGTTCCAGTGGGGTGTTCAAGGAAAGCGCTCGGCGCTCTCACACCGACACCACGCCCACACCGACAGCCACGGCAGCGGTGGCGAGGGCTTGGTCTGTGGTGGCAATGGGCAGGCTGCGGCGCAAGGCCAAATCGAGGTAGATGGCGTCGTAACTGGTCAGGTCGTGACGCAGGGCCAGATCCAGCAACAGGGCCGGCGTGGGGGCAGAGGTGTCGATGTCGATCGGCAATTCGGCCAGCATGGTGAGCATTTCATGGGCCTGAGAGGCGATGATTTTTTGCCGCTTGCAGGCCGTACGCAACACATTCGCGTATTCCAGAGGCAGCAGAAATGGCGCAACGGCCCGGCTGGTTTGCAGGCGCTGGGCAATGGCTTCGCTGTACGCGCTGGCTTGGCTTTGCAGCAGCCAGCCGCAGACCACGGAGTTGTCGATCACGAAAGCCATCAGGCCAGGCCTTCGCGCGCAACAGACTTGAGATCGCCGTCCAGAAAGACGCCGCTGCGCAACTGCCGCAAGCGGTCAAATGCCAGCTGGACTTGTTCGCGCTGCTGGCTGGGGCCTTTGGCGGCGTACATGACCAACTGCGCCACAGGCTTGCCGCGACGGGTGACGGCCACGGTTTCGCCCCGCTCGACGCGGCTGATCAGCTCAGACAGCTGGTTTTTTGCTTGCGCAAGGGGAATGTTCAACATGGCTAGGCTTTAAATGAAGTGGCTAGCCAGATTTTGCATGGACAGTCGGCAGGGCACAAGGAGGCTGCAAAAGCGCCTGTGCGCCCCTGAAGACGACGGGTCCAAGCCCAAGCAGCAGTTCCAGCGATTTCAACGCCCATAGCTGTCTTCCAGCCGAACAATGTCGTCTTCGCCCAGGTAGCTGCCGGACTGCACCTCGATCATTTCGAGTTCGAGCTTGCCGGGGTTGTGCAGGCGGTGTACCTCGCCAATGGGGATGTAGGTGGACTGGTTCTCCGACAGCAGAAAGGTCTCCGTGCCGCGCGTGACCTCGGCTGTGCCTTGCACCACGATCCAGTGTTCGGCGCGGTGGTGGTGTTTTTGCAGGCTGAGACTGGCGCCGGGTTTTACGCCGATTCGCTTGACCTGAAAGCGCTCGCCGGCGTCCACGCTGTCATACCAGCCCCAGGGGCGGGCCACGCGGCGGTGGGCAGCGGCCTGGGGGATGGCACAAGCGGTGAGGTGGGCCACCACGTCTTTCACCTGCTCGGCGTGATCGCGGTTGGCGACCAGCAGGGCGTCGGGCGTGTCGATGATGAGCAGGTCTTGCGTGCCCAGCGCCACCACGGTACGCCCGGGCGCGTGAATGAAGGTGTTGCGTGCCTGCAAGGCATGGCCCTGGCCGGTGATGCGGTTGCCGGCGTCGTCTGCCGGGGTTAGATCGGCCACCGCGTTCCAGCTGCCAACATCGCTCCACTGGCCTTGGAAAGGCACCACCGCCACGTTGTCGTGGGGTTCCATCACCGCGTAGTCGATGCTTTGCGCGCGGCAGGCCAGGAAGGGCTCGGGTTGCGGGCGCACGAAGCCAATGCTGCTGGCGCCGCTGGCCACGCTGTCGCGGCGCGGGCTGGCCATGGCCTGCTCACAACGCAACAAAATATCGGGCGCGTGTTGCTTGAGTGCGGCGAGCAGCCTGCTTGCGCGGCTGAGGAAGATGCCGGCGTTCCACAACACATTGCCTTGTAGCAACAACGCCTGGGCGGCGGCGGGTGCGGGCTTTTCGATGAAGCGGGCCACCCGGCGGCTGCCGTCAGTGCGGTCGTCGCCTTGCTTGATGTAGCCGTAGGCGCTGCTGGGGAAGCTGGGGACCACGCCATAGGTGACGATGGCGCCAGCCTCGGCGGCGGGCACGCCCTGGCGGATGGTATGGGCAAAGGCGGTGGCGTCGGGGATGTGGTGGTCGGCCGGGCAAAACAGCAGCAGCGGGTCGGCGTCGCCCTGGCGCGCGAGCAGGGCGGCGATCGCCATGGCGGCGGCGGTGTTGCGCCCGGCGGGCTCCAGCAGCACCTGGCTGGCGGGGTTGTGGTCAGCCAGGGCATCGGCCACCAGAAAGCGGTGGTCTTCCGCCGCCACACAGACCACCGGCTGGCCACACCAGGCAAGCCGCGCCAGGGTGAGCTGGAGCAGGCTTTTGCCACCGACCAGCGGCACGAACTGCTTGGGAAAACTCTGGCGGCTCAGTGGCCACAAGCGGGTGCCTGAGCCGCCGCAGAGGATGACGGGTGTGATGGCGGTGGGGGCGCTGGGGGCGTCAAGGGCGGTCAAGAGAACATCCTAAGTTGCGCTGGGCGGGCGGTTTGGAAGCGATTCGCGGCCGCACAGCGCTGGGTGGGCGGTTTGCCGCCAGACAGGCCGCTATTTTATTGGGTCAAAGTGGCAGCGGTTGGATAGCGCATCGGGTTGAGTTTGCGCGGTGCTTGGCTTGGGGGAATCTGTGTCGGGGGTTTTGTGAAAAAAGTGAGCCAGCGTATGCGCAGATCAAAGCCCAGTGACTTTTGCTGCAAGCTTTGTTTGCTGTTGCAACACCGCCAAACTCAACTTTCTACAAAACCATTGACACCTGTCACGAACAATTTCATTCGAAGCTGGCCTGTTTGTTGTTGGTGCGCTCAAAGTCCAGACACAGCACTTTTAAGACTTACCCAAATGGATCATGTTATTTAAAGTTGTGAAAATTTCTAAGAATCTAAAAAATAAAATCACGTAAGCCGTTGATTTATATAGGTCTGATTGGTTTGTGATATTTCTCATGCCTAAGTCCTAACCTTGCATGTCTTCGGATTGGTGGGCGTGCTCAGAACCTTTAGCCAACAACTCGCGCTGGATAGCAACCGCCCGACCGTACGCGCGAGGCCTCTCTGCTACCAGATTTTGCTGACACCAGATGTGGCGGGCGACCAACGACAATCTGTCAGCGTGGCTTCGCGATGGCGAGTTGGCTCAAACCCACAGCCTCCAAAAGGCCCAAGGCATTTCAATTTTCAGGTTACAAAAGGAAGGCAGTCTGTGATCAAAAAAGCGGTTTTCCCAGTGGGTGGCCTGGGCACACGGTTCTTGCCTGCAACCAAAGCGATCCCCAAAGAAATGCTGCCGGTGGTGGACAAGCCGCTGATTCAGTACGCGGTGGAAGAGGCTTACGCGGCCGGTATTCGCCAGATGATCTTTGTGACCGGGCGGCACAAGCGCGCGATTGAAGACCATTTCGACACCGCGTTCGAGCTTGAGTTCGAGCTGGAGGCGCTAAACAAGCGCGCGCTGCTGGCCGTCGTTCACGCAATCAAGCCCGACGACATGGACTGCGTGTATGTGCGCCAGCCGCGCGCGCTGGGCCTGGGACATGCGGTGTTGTGCGCCGAGCGCTTGGTGGGCAATGAGCCGTTTGCGGTGCTGCTGGCCGACGATTTGATGGTGGGGCGCGATCAGCACCAGGGCGGACCGACTGTGTTGGAGCAAATGGTACGGGCTTTTGAGAAGAGCCCGGGGCTGGTGCTGGCGGTGCAAGACGTGCCGCGGCCTGAGACACGGCGTTACGGCGTGGTGGATGTGCGCGGCGCCACCGAGCCGCTGGCCGAGGTG
>Ga0105055_10004808_pt1 | contig 19470 bp, 20 predicted proteins | sample BON03_FD_78090 | JGI IMG/M metagenome (GOLD analysis project Ga0105055, IMG submission 78090) | Freshwater microbial communities from Lake Bonney liftoff mats and glacier meltwater in Antarctica - BON-03 | ecosystem: Environmental > Aquatic > Freshwater > Ice > Glacier meltwater | place: Lake...
CTCTAATCATGGGTAAGCCTCATGCTGATGTGTTCATTGATGACAAAGCTATCTGTTCAGACGCTTACTCATGGTGACGAAGGGAAGGAAGTTGCTTGGCATGAGAATGTAAGCCGGAAATTCAACATCTCCCAGCGTGTCAGTGCAGTCAGAGCCGAAGAGTACGTGCCTGCTCTGAGACCATGTTTGGAATACGTCGTTTGTACACTTACGCGATTTAGTTACGAGGCGTCTGGTTAGTTGCAGAACACCTAGGTTGCACTCGTCGACTAAGACAGACCATAGATCACCGAAACTAGGAGTGTGTGATGCAAGTTCCGGAACTTCTTTAATCTCCGTGCCATAAGTAGCCAAGCAAACCTTCAAATAAGACACTTAAACTCACCATCTGCTACACTTAGCTGCGTCCAAAATACGGGCGACCTCGGGTACGGGAAGGTTCCAGTAATGGGCTTTAACAGTTTTATGACACATGTTTTACTCGCGGCTAACAAGGAAAAGAACTTCGATACATCAGTTCCATTTGGCCTTGCCGGCCGGCAATCAGTATTTATGGACGCTGCACGGATAGAAAATATCGCGATCTCATATGGCAATCATTCTGACTCCCAGAAGTCAATTCTTGCTGAGGGAACAACTGATCACGAGACTCTGCGCACCCGGGGACACGTAACGGACCGGGACTTCATGAAGGCGTTATTTGATGTCCAGACTCTGAGTTTTGATGCCACTGACTACGAGAAGACTTCTACAATTCTAGACCTGAATGTGCCCTTCAATCGACAGGCTGATGGCGGAAAACTCCTCGGAACATTGGACGGTCTCTACGACGGGGGTTGTCTTGACAATGTTTGATCACCGGCCCAATCCCTCATGAATATGTCAAGCCTACTTCAGCCAGGTGGGCGAATATTCAATTGGGCATGTTCATCAGGTTGGCCAGGAGCATTTTGTACGGTCTCTCCAGAATGGCTTCTGAGTTTTTACGTGCTCAACGACTTCCGAAACATCCGCGTCTATCACTTCCATCCGATTGGTGAACACTCGAAATGGCCCAACCCGACTGCAGCAGTTTTTCGTTACTCTCCTCACTTTACTCGAGACCCCAATTACAATCCATTTAGTGCTTCCATGGTGGAAACGAGTCACCCGAGTTTTGTTGTGGCAGTGGCAGAATCAACTAAGTACCGGGCTCCTGAAGACTGGGAGATGCCTATGCAGAGTCACTACCTTTTTGGAGACTACCCCGATTGGCGTGACAAATATGAGGAGATAGAAGGGCTTCCCTTTGAGTTTGAAAAATCTGACTCTGCGGATCAAGAGTCTTTCCCACTGCCCTACCAATCTGACCACTTTAAGTTTTGCGGCGTAATCAAAGGTGAAGCAGCGAATGTCACTTGACCTTTTTCTTGTGTGTGAAATTCACCAAAGGGGATCCGTCCCAAATGAGACCTAAGGCCAAAAATTTGGTCCTGGACTTGATTCCCAGATTTGCTTTGCATCCCAGAGCTCGAGCGAAGTCGGGCCGCCTAGCCAGAGTTGAGGCACAGTCAATTCTCCGCTTACAAGAGCAACTGGACGATACATGCATCTTGATTTATTATGACAACAGAGTATCTCCTCCCACTTACGGGGATTATTATTGCGTCTTGATGCTGGCCCGGATGCTTTCACTTATGGGCTTTCCAGTCGTTTTCAAGGTCGTCGATTGCATAGAACGACGGAGTGACTGGCTAAGCCTGACCGCGAAAGAACAGGATCAATTTGTGGCTGAGCAAATGGAGCTTGCACGCCTGGTTCTTCCTAGTTCTATTCAAGTCATCCTTGAATCCGCGCCTCACTTCGACACCGCCAAAACCGTGTCTCTAGGCAACCACGTGCTTTTGGGAGATTGGATAAACGATAGAAAACCGATCTATGTGATGGCGTGGAGCCTGCTCGGAGAATTGTTCAATCTCAGGGATCGCAGCCTGCCAGAAGGTTTCTTATTGCAAGCTAGTGATTTCCCTGAAATGGAAACGCAGGCTAAGCAGATTGGTCCTTATATTGCTTGGCACACTCGAAGAGGTCTGTGGAGGGAGTCATCGGACACCACCGACGCCAATATCGTGCGCGATTACGTGGATCTGGTAAGTGCTTTTCCTGAATATAAGATTTTATTATTCAGTACTCCGGCTGGCATTGAACACACCATTGATGTGCTTAGGAGCGCCAATGAATCAACCAACATTTTAGCTGATGAAGGACGGCTTATTCCCCAGTTAGAACTAGGATTTCATAAGGCGGTGCCTTGGATATTGGGTGCATCTTTCTACTTTCAAAGATTAGGCGGTGGAATTGACCTAGTGCCCATATTCTCCAAATTGCCGTACTTAGTTTTCAAGAATGACCCCTTTGCAACCTCTCACTTTGCCCACAGCGGTCGTAAAATTCTCCCTTGGTCTCGCGAGGACCAACGCTATGTAATTTCTACTCGGCGTGCGCAATCACACGCAATAAAAAACTTTATAAGCCACGGCAATGCCTGCCGGGCGGGCTAGGTTCCGTGGTCATGTCGCCAAATGTATTTTCTTGGTAGTCAATGTGCGGTGAGGTGAGGTGTAAGAACTACCGGAAGTTAAGGAGAATTCCGGAGGTTGTCTTTAGAGGAAAGCGTTTGGCCATGATTTATTTATAGTCTTACTAGACGCAATCGATACCATCCTGGCTTGACCCCTTGTGTTGGGTCCAGCCCTGCATCCTTGAAATTGGCCTCTTGCGCCGAGTCAGGTCCATAGGAATTCATAACGATTCCCTTGGCCGCGTCCGCTCGCTCATCGAATCCTACGCTTCCAGGAGCCGTCAGACCCGGTTCCAGAGTGATGCCGGCCATTAGTTCCTCAAATGTGGTCATCGGTCACGCTTTCCTTTCGGATGCCATGTGGCTGAGCCAGGTAGGCATCTCGCTCTCGGTGCAGAGATATATCTAAAGGGGGCACGATCATATTCCGAAGGAATTCCTCGAGCGGTAGGGGAGGGTCTGCGTCCTCAATCGGGAAACCGAATTTGCACTGTGGTACCACCCCAGCGTTTGGCGATATTCGCACATCTAGCAAACGCGCCTTTCGATCGGTGTAACTCACTGCAAGCGCGGCGCGCAGTTCGGCTTCGGTACGGATCTGGATCGCATCAAAGCCAAAGGAACGGGCTAGCTCTGTGAACTCAGGAAAGAAAAGTCCTGCTTGACCGATTCCGGTTCCGACGTAGTGTCCGCCCAACCATTGATCTTCCGTCTGCCTCACCATCGCGTAGCCGCCGTTGTTAATGAGAATAAGCGTAAGTGCAATACCATGATGGCGGACCGTAGCCAGTTCTTGAAGATTCATCATTAAGCTTCCGTCACCCACGATGCAAGTTACGGGGTTTCCCAGCGCAAGTGCTCCACCGATTGCAGACGGCAGCGCCCACCCCATTGCAGTGTTGTTGCAATCGTGGTGGACCCTCTGGCCTTCAAGGGGACGAAATGATTGCATGACCCATGCCACTGCACAGCCCGTATCCAAGAATAGGTGTTCCTTGACAGGGACTGAGTCGTTCAGGATCTCGATAAATCGATAGGGATCGATGGTGACGGACGACCTCGGGCTCGGCTCTTGGCTTGACGTCGAGTAAGCATCTCGCCATTCGTTCGTTCGTTTTAGCCACGAGCCCCAGCCCGTTGTATGTGTCTGACGAGGTATTTTCAGCATGGCTCCTAGAGCCGCTTCCACTGTTGACTGAGCACCTAACGCGACTGGCCGCCCCAATCGCGCGAACTTCTCGATCTCAGAACCATCAACGTCCACTACAACCATTGACGCTCCACGAGCGAAATCGGACACCGGCGTCCCAGTTTCTTTCGTGCTTAGCCGGGTGCCAAGTGCAAGAATTAGGTCAGCGTTTTGAACAGTAAAGTTTCCTCCTCGAGTACCGTGTGTGCCGAAAGTACCGACGATTAATCGCTCATCATCCACTTCCACGTCTTTTGCGCGCCATGTAGTCAGCACCGGCATCGGCCAGCGAACGAGAAACTCGCGCACTAATAGCCGCGCTTGCGGCGACGTCGCGCCAGCACCGAGAACCAGCACCGGGCGCTGGGCTGACTCCAGAAGATGTCCACATTGCCGAGCGAAGACCCCCATTCGCTCTTCTGAAAGCAACCCGTTTTCGACTTCCTTTGGAGGGACAAATTGTTCCAATGACACCGGATCCACTAACATGCGCTGAATGTCATCAGGCAAGTCGAGTAGGGCGGGTCCAGGTCTACCTGATTGCATCAGGTAGACGGCCTTCTCGAGTTCATGGCGGATTTGGGAAGGATCCATCACAGTCGATGCGTACTTAGTGACACCTTTGACCATTGACACGACATCGGTCTCCTGAAAGCCATACTGTCTCACGCCCAGTTCACCTCTCATCCTGTATGTAGCGACTTGACCCGTCAGATGGAGCACGGGTATGGAGTCGAACCAAGCACTACATATCCCCGTTAAAAGATTCGTCGCGCCTGGTCCACTTGTCGCAACTGCACAGCCGATTGACCCTAACGCACGTGCGTATCCGTTCGCGGCCATGCTGGCAGCTTGCTCGTGGTGCGTACAGACAGCGTCCATACCATCAAGCCCGTTCACCGAGTGCAGTAAGTGAATTGAGGCCCCGCCCGTTACACCAAAGACCTTAGTGATTCCTTGATCGCGAAGAAATGCAGCAACGTAGTCGGAGAGTTTCATAAGCCTAAATTACTCATCCGCCGGCTTTTGAACCACAATGACCCTTGCGCCTGAGCTTGAAGGCATCAGGATCAGACTCCAGCGACGCCTTAAGGTCAACGCCGCCTTCTCGCCACGGGTCGTGCACTGTAGAAACGTTTCGTCCACCTACGCTCTTTCGACCTGCGTCCATGCACCAGAAGAGACTTTGAAAGATGTCTGTGGGATTCGTGCCTTCACCACGGAGGAACTCAAGGGTTTTAGTGAGATTTTGTCCGGCACGCAGCCCTGCCTGAAGAGTCTGCTCATGAATGGGCGACTTGAAGTAACCCGGTCCGAGGACAAAGAAGTTTCCCAACTGCTCTTCATCATCTAACAGCTCGCACGCTTTTATGAGAAGGATTTTGGAGATGCAATAAGCAGAGTAGTTTGAGAATGTGCCATTAGTGCCTCCACCGGCCAGGAAGGCGACATTTGGCTCCCTTACCCTCGTGCGATTTGGCCATAAGAGCCTGAGCAGGTGAAGCGGTCCCAAGGCATTTACCTGCAAGTTTTCTGACCACTCCTTGTCGTCCGAATCGAGAAGACTGCCGATCGGTTCCATGGTTCCCGCACAAGTCAAAAGCAGGTCCCAAGAGTCGAAGGTCGCAACAATCTCGTTTGCTGCATCCTGGATGCTGCTAGCGTCGGAAAGATCGCATCGAAATACCGGATAGTCGCCTAGGGATACGTTTGGAACCCGCGCCGTCCCCACGACTCGCCATCCCTCGTTAAGAAGACGTTCAGCTATATAGGTGCCGATTGACGATGAAGATCCAACAATGACGGCAGTTCGTTCTTCGTGGGTGGCTCGATTCACGACAGCATTCTAATGGGAATGGAGTTTCCCGAGTAAAGATGACACCAATTTGTGTCCTTTTCAGTTGCCGTTTTTGGTCTACTTGAATCCCCCACTTATTGTCCAATTCGCGATTAGTTCTGGCATCTGCGCTGCCGTGGGTCTTAGTTGGACCGACAAGACTGCCATCAAAGACAAGGTGAGTCCCGCCAGAGCTGCAACGGATTCGTTAAAGTTTCGTGGCGCGAATAATCGGCTTCGTTTGTTGATGTTGACAATGAAACCTAGTTATGCGCCGTGCGGCGGTGCATCTTGGGCGTTCCATTAAGCTCAGAGCCCGGTGTTTTCCGCGTAGAATCGCCGACTCTGCCATCGTTTTCGACATAACTTTTGACTCCACGGGCGATCGTGTTGGCGCAGGGATCGCTGATAAGAATCTGTATTGACACACAACACGAATTCGTTCACTCGAGTCGCGTATTGAGAGCACACCGTTGACCAGCAGCGGCCGATAGGTTGGAACCGATCACTAGAGGTCGAAATGGTACCTCGAACAATCTTGAGAAGTAGTGCACAGAATAAATGCATTTAGTCGGGAAACATCTAGATTCTTGATCTGTCCAATTCTTGCGACTTGGTGTCAACACTTACTATGGTATTTTAGGGCATTGTGTGAATGGTCATCGCACATATCACCCCGATCATGAGACTTGAAGTGGATCAAAAATTGATATCTCGTTTGCCAAATCAATAAGATCCATCAAAACTAGCATCTTATTGATTGTCATTGAGCACTAGTAGGGTCCAGTGAAGTTCCGATTAGGTTGATCCTTAGCGAGATCGGCATCAGGGTCCATTAGCCATGGAAGATTCCGCGGCAAATTTAGTTGGTCCGAAACTGCATGAAGTACATCAATGGCGCGCGGATAATAACCGTCAGCAAGTGCCGCGCTTGTTGGTGTCGGAGCGTGAGGTAGTCCAAGTCTTGTAGGTGATGATTTGAAAACAACACCTGACTCCACAGCCCGAGCAAGAATCTCTCCCGTGATGCCAAAATCACGGTGGCCTGAATCAATCACTACGAGTCTCCCAGTTCGATTAACCGAATTCCTGATGGTATCGAAATCGAGCGGGGCAATCGTACGAAGGTCTATCACCTCTGCAAAAATATCATGTTTCTCAAGAATTTCAGCCGCTCGTAGGCACTCCAGCGTCATGTAAGAGGAGCCAACAAGCGTGACATCCTGACCTTCGCGCATGACTGAAGATTCTCCTATCGTTGTTGCTTTGAGTTCCGGGTCAACTGGCCCAACCATGTCATAGAGCCATCGATGTTCCAATACGATGACTGGTGCAGGATCTTGAACTGCCGCCACGAGCAACCCCTTGGCGTCTGCAGGTGTCGTAGGCATGACAACTTTTAGTCCCGGCACGTGAGCAAACCATGCTTGGAGTGACTGTGAGTGCTGTGGACCTTGCCCCCAACCTCTCCCAATGATCATTCGTATTGTCAGGGGAGCGCTACTTTGACCACCGTACATGTAACACCATTTGGCGGCCTGGTTCACAATTGGCTCCATCGATAGTACTGCGAAGTCGACTCGTTGATGAATCATGATAGGGCGCATTCCCATGATCGCCGAACCTAGTGCCATACCAGTCATACCATTTTCGGCTGATGGTAGTTCCAAAACTCTTTCAGGACCAAAACGTTCTACTAATCCTTTGGTTGTGCCGAACACTCCGGTTGGTGAGGCAACTCCGAGACCCATGAGGAAAACGGATGGATCAGTTTCGAGCAGTTGCTCTTGTGCTTCATGAATGGCTTCCGCATACGTTAAAATTCTGTTCATTCACTTGCACCGATCCCTGGAAAAACATCAGTTAACATCTCTGAAGGACTCGGAAAAGGGCTATTACGAGCAAATACAAAAGCTGCATCGATCTGTTCCATGATCTCATTTTCTATCAGCATTTCTTGTGCTCGCCAATCCGCAAATTTTAGGCTGCATCTGAGACGCTGTCTTTGCACTGGATCCTTCAACTTCCATGAGTCAAGTTCTTCTACTGAACGGTATCCCAAGTCTAGGTCAGATGAGGGACCAACATGCTCCAACCACCTATAGGTCGTAAACTCCAAAAGCGATGGACCCAACCCCTTGCGCGCCCGGTTCACCGCCTCGGCAGCAATATCGCTTACGGCTAATACATCGTTCCCGTCTCCGACTATTCCAGGAATGCCATAAGCAAGCGCCATGTCTGAAATGGGGCGTACCGGCTGACGGCTAGATAAAGGTGAATGCACTGAGTACAAGTTATTCTCGCAGGCAAAGACTATCGGGAGGGAGTGTAAAGCAGCAAAAGACACCGATTCGTGAAAAACTCCTTCTTCTGTCGCTGAGTCGCCAAAATAGACCACTACAACTTGATCTGTCCTTTTTCGTTTCAAAGCCCACGCGACGCCCACGCCGATAGACAAGGTGCTAGCCAGTATCGGAGCGGACCCAAGGAAACCGCAAGATACGTCAATAAGATGTTGGCTGCCACCTTTTCCCCGTGAACAGCCTGCCTCCCGTCCATATATTTCGGCGAGCATCGCCATAAGATTCCCGCCCTTGGCAAGGTAATGACCGTGACTACGGTGTCCACTCATTACCTTGTCGTCAAGTTTCAAATGTTCCGATAAACCGACGGGAGTGGCTTCCTGGCCAACACACAAATGTATTGGCGTGCGCATTTCCTGCTCTGGGTAATGTGTAGCTATTGTTTCTTCAACACGCCTTATGAACAGCATCTCTCGAAAAAGTGAAACATCTCGATTCTCAATGGCCATGCTGGGAGTATCTCCATTCTATTCTGATTATTCATACACCAGTGCCCTCAATGGCGCTCCGATACACACAAGCGATTCTGGTGGAAAGGAATGAGTGCGTCATGAGCTTGTGTGTTAAGGGTTGTTTCGAAAATCTCAAGCAGTTCGAAAACAAGGATGCTGCTTCTTGTCATTGACTTATCTCGGGGGTTAGGGCCAAATGTGACTGTGCGGTTTCAATAATTTAGGCTTGAGATCATCACCCTCTCAATACGTACTCGGTGGGCACATTGCGAATCTGCGGCAAGTATTGGCGCCCCCAATCAACCATTTCAGCTAGTCCCGTATCCCAATCAATCTCTGGTTTCCAACCGAGATCGGCAAATATTTTCCCGGAATCTAACCAGTAGCGTGAGTCTTGGCCCAAACGGTCCTCGGTGACTGTACACAGTTCATCAAAAGGGATTTGTAGGGCATTTGCGGTTCGTTCGACGACCTCTCGAATGGATGTCGGATCTGCCGGTCCAGCATTATAAGTTTCCCCGAGAGGTGCAGATTCGCTAATAAGGTAAATAGCTCGACCGAGATCTCGAGCGTGGATGTAAGATTTTTCCGCACGCCCTCCGCCTTGTAGCGGAAGGAGATTGCCGGTCAAGCCAGACCAAACTGCTTTCGGTATTACCCTGTGCAAAAGTTGTCCGGGGCAGTAGGCGTTGGATGGTCGAACGATATTCATGGGGAATTGCTTGAATCGAAATACAGAATCAAGATACATATCAAAAGCGACTTTAGACGCGGCATAAGGACTTGTCGGCTTAATGGGTTCGTCCTCGCGAGCGGGATGATCAACGGCTCCATACATCTCTGAAGTCCCTACTTGAATAAACCTCTCTAACCAATCACGCTTCATTAACTCCTCAGTAAGTCGCGCAAGTGCCATCGAATTAGTCTCAAAGAAGCGCCAAGAGTGAGTCCATGAAACTGCACCTTCCCCTTGAGCTGCGAAGTTGATGATGATGCTTGGGCGCTCACGATCCAGCAACTCAAGGAGTAGGTCCAACTCGTAGGTAATGTGGCGCGCGTGGTACTCATATTTGGGATGTTGATCAATTCCGAGTGAAAACGGTTCAGCACGTAAAGGGTTTCTTCCTATACCTATTACCTTCTCTGGATTTGCATTTTCAAGGAGGTACAGGGCAGTATGAATACCGAAGCTGCCACCGCCACCTAATACTGCATATGTTTTTCCAGTCATTGAAGCTCTCCTCGTATCCTCTTTACTCGAATCGTATTTAAATAAATCGTGATCTAATTATTCTACAATTGTCCAGTAGTAGTCGCCCTTGTAACCCGCTTCCTTGAACACATCGAACCAGCCTTCTGGAAAATCATGGAATTTGGCCGTGAGTACCCAACTTTCAAAAAGCATTTTTTGCTCGGCATTGAGGTAGCTGTCTACCTGCACAAAAGACTTGCCACGTGAAACGCGCTCAATTTCTTTCAGGGCTGCTACGGCTCCTTCTCTAGTGAAGTTGTGGATCGTATTTAGGGAAATTACAGCGTCGAACGAATCATCAGGAAATGGAAGTACCACACCAGAGCCTAGGTGCAGTCGGCCTGTCACCGCGGGCTGACAATTCATAAGTGCATATGAAGAAACATCAAGCCCAAAGGCTTCAAGTCCTGGACATTCCAGCATCAAATCATTGACAAGAAAACCCTTGGCACACCCGACATCTAACACTCTATCTCCGGGCCTTAAACAAAAGTGTCCGATAACGTCCGCCGCTACAGGTAACCATCTGCCGTCGTAGAAGTACCCGCCATAACCGTAATCGCGAGAGCCATCGAAATACTCCTTGCCATACTCGCGAGAGATTCGAATGTGTTCCTCTGTCTTTGCAGATTCTCGCGCCGATATACCCCTCTTCGATTGCGGGAGCGATCTGAGCAGATTTACTTCAGCCACGAGTGACACCCCCTTGAATGCTCTCAATAACCCGGCGAGTGCCAGCCGCAGGTGACACAGGATCGTAATCTGGATACAGGTACAAGAGCCTCGATATGTCGAAGTGTCTAAATGTGGGAGTTGATTCACTCCCGGAAACTTTTATTTTCGAACCTGTGGGTCCTGCTAGACAGACAATTTCCGCAATCTTTGCGAATGAAATTGATTCACCTGAAGCAATGTTGATTACCCCACTCTCCCGGTCGGTGATGATTCTAAGTACAACGTCCGCGACATCCTCAATAAATACGTGGTCCCGGATTGCATCTCCTTCGCCAAAAATCACGATCTCGCCACCCGCGATCATTTGCGAGATAAAACGATTCGGACCGTAAGAGTTGTGTGTGTCCCCCTTCCCGTAAATTGGAGCAGGGCGTACGAAGGTAACGACGGGCACATCTAAGTCGCCGAACATCATCTCTCGCGCCAAACTCATGATCCCGTGCATTGAGTCAGGTGAGCAATTCGAGCTCTCAGTTATGACTCCACTTTCATTGCCGTAAACAGCGTCCGAACTAATTACAACGAGTTGGGAAATATTATGATCTACGATCGCCTCAATTACACTTTGTGTCATTAAGAGGTTTTGAATTAGATCTTTCGCATTTCGAGCCGGGACAATTGCAGCTCCATGAACCACTGTGTCCCCGACTCGCAGAAGCCTAGACAGCACGGTTGCCCCAGTGGGAGTCGCTAAATCAATGTCACGAGAAGATAGGCCCAACACTTCCCAACCCAATTGTTCAGCGCGAGTCACCACATGCCTACCAACGAAACCGCTTGCTCCCAGAACGACGATTCGCCCATCTTTACTGCTCATTTGCAACTCCCAATTGAATGACGAAACTGTTCGAGCTGATAATCCACGCTTCTTCGATGATGCGAAACGGATCAAGAATTACCACTTTTGGAGAAGAAGCGAGAAACTCCTGCAAGGCTGGCGAATACTCAGGCCAAGGTGTTGTGATAGCGATAATGTCGCATTCCATCAGCGCTGCCTCAAGGCTTTCCTCAGCGGACGCTCTGCTACCCACGGGCCTTTCTGGTAGCGACACAAGTGGGTCATGAACTTTGATGTCAGTAGTTTTTTCGAAAATCTCGACAAGTTCGATACCTGCGCCACCGCGCATTGATTGGGTACCAGGCTTATAAGCAAGTCCTAAAACAACCATGGATTTGAAACCCCTGTCTGGGCGTAATTTGACGATTTCGCGATGCATCCAGTTCCGCATGTACCGAGAGTGATCTAGCATCACCGATGCGAGAGAAGAATCGGCACCAGACTTGTCTGCCATCTCTTTAATGCCGTGCAAGTCCCGTATCAAGTTCGCGCCACCAATTCCTAGCCCCGCGGAAATATAGGACTTGAGTCCGATCCGTTGGTCTTGTCGCAATGCAGCCTCAATGTGCTGCCAGTTCGCACCAATCTGCTGAGCTAGGTCTGCCAGGGAATTGGCTGCGGTGATATTTGCTGCGAGCACAAAGTTGGCCGAAAGTTTCGTTAATTCAGCTGATTCATATGACATGACATGAATTGGGCATTCGCCCATTTCGAGGTAATTCTGGAACGCGGTCGGGAGTTCGACGAATGTGTCAGCTACACCGACGATATAGCGATCAGGGCGAATCGCTCGTTCGAGCCCTCGACCGAAAATCAAAGTCTCCATGAAGTAATACAACTGTGGGTGAAGAGCGCGATGCCTTCGTGAGAATCCGGGGCGAACTTGGCTGGCAACCACGATCGGCATTTCAGCTGAAACTTTGTTGGAAAGGAACTGCAGAAGGTCCACAACTTCAGAGTCATCGTTCTCACCGGACTCGTCAAGCCTGGTGTCGAGTGCGATCATGATCACATCAGCGTCTAGAAGTTTATTGAAGTCTCCGGTAACGTTGTATCGGGGGTGCGATTCTGTGAGGAAGTCAACCACTCCCGGCTCGGCTATGTCGAAAAATGCGCTTTTCACGTCTTGAACGCGACTCTCGTCCGTGTCAAAAGCGATCACATCGGCGCCGCTCTCGTGTGCAGCTATCGACATGCAGACGCCCAGATGAGTGAGCCCCGCAAAAGCGACTTTCATGGTGTGGGCACCTGACTCAAAATGCGGGCAATCTCTCGACTCGTGGGGAAATTTCCTGGATCGTTCATTTCGACTAATTTGAGGAAGTGATGGAATTCTGCTTCCCACGTTGGATCGGCTTCAACCAACGTTGTTGAGTACTCGTCGGGTCGGCCACTAGGTCGTACTCGCCCTCGAATCGTTAGTGAGGTTGGTCCCCACTTGCACAGGCTCGAAATGTGAGCGCTACCGTCGCGTCCGCGAATGTCGCAACGGAAGTCGTTGCGCCAGCTGAGCATTGTGGTCTCCGCGTAAATACTTGGCTGGCCGGACACCCTAAATGTAGCGTGGTCATAGGAGCTGTTTTCAATGGTTCTGGCATCTAAAAAATCAATGTTTCTTCCCTCAAGTCCCCACCAGAAGTCGATCATGTCCAGCAAGTGCGAACCAAGATCCGCAACTACCCCGATACCTGTATCGCGCCACTCACTGAGCCTGACTAGTTCAGCCGTCCCATTGCCATAGCTCATAAAAACTGTGTAAATCTCGCCAAGGTCACCGCGCTCTAGTAATTCTTTTACACGAACAATGTGTGGCTCGAACCTATGATTGTAGGCAACGTAGACAGTTGATCCAGAGGATTCCTGAAGCCCAGACAGTTTGGCGTACTCGATCGGTTCTAGGGTAAACGGTTTTTCAATCAGCACATGCTTACCGTGAATGACGCAATACTCAACGATTTCCCACTTGGCGGCATCGGGCGTGCACAAAAACACAATGTCAAATGAATCTAAAGGAAGGTCCTGGATTCGGTCGTAATCCGCGGTGATGACAGAAGGATCCACTGTTAGACAGGGACGATTCCCGATTATTGCGCGACGTTTGACACCTTGCACACCCATGCCAACGACGACGAACTTCAGAGTTTGTGCAACGGGTACTGGATTCATGTGAAGTCTGACGCTCTCTCAAGTTCGCACAGGCGTTGCGAGATTAGATCGGGGGTGACGGGCACATTCCCTTCAAACTCACATTCAATACCGGCAGCGATTGCGCCGACGATTGAGGAGATGGCTTCGTTTCCAGTCGCAACTTGAGTGAGGGTGGCGTAAGCGAGCAGGGCGTCGCCCGCTCCCACAGGATCTGCGATTGCATCTCTCGCTAGAGAATCCACCGTGAAAAAGGAACGCTTTCCACGCCCTCCTATTGTGCCTCGGAAGGTAAGCATGCCCCGCGCGCCCACTTTGAGTATAAGAATCTTGCACCGTGACTGTTCATACAATGCGGTGCCAAGAGGTCGAATAACGGAATCTTGGTCCGCGAGGGCAAAGCGGACCTCCTCCTCATTAGGAGTGATCAGGTCGCATCCAGCAAAATCCAATACGTTGCCCCACCGACTTGCCACTTGGCTGTCCGCAACGGTAAAGCTTCCCTCTGGTACGGCAGACATGAATGACGGAATTGTTGCTCTGTTGAAAATCCCATGTCTGAAGTCGGAAAACACCACTGCGTCTGACTGCGCTTCGCGCAGGTCTGCGACCATGGACTCGAGAACGTCCGCGTCGATCGTCTTGTTGTCCACGGTATCAATTCGGATCATGCGGTAGCTGTCGGCGACGATTGCATTTTTGTGGGTGGTTGGGCGTTCAGGAACGAACTGGATGCGCGCTGTGACACCCGTTGCCGCAAGATCTTGCGCTACAAACCTTCCCAGATCATCATCTCCGAGGATGGAAATGAACTCAACCTTCGCCCCGGACGCGGCGATGTGCTTAGCCACAATCCCCGCTCCACCAACAAACCTTTTGTGGCCGTCTACACGGACCGACGGGGTTGGTGTCTTGCGAAATCCACCGATGACTGATGCGGTGGTGATGCTGTCCACGATCGTGTCACCCACAACCGTAATTGATAGTCGATCAAGACCTTCAAGTGATGCATAGAGATCTTGGAAAGTAATCTCTTCAACCTGCATCAACGTAAGAAGTTTTTCTAGGCCGATCTTGGGTGGGTCGTTTTCGATCAGGGCACTTGAGGACAACACAAAATCACCCGGAGAAAAAAGCATGCGACCGCCATACGATTCCACTGCGATCTGCTCACTCGCTGTCTTAGCCGGTAGGTCTCCCCCGTATTCGTAGCCTTTGACGAATACGTCGGGTTGCAACTGACCAATGAGGCTTAATGGTCTGAATTGTTGTCAATCAACACGAAGTCAACCAGTTCGAGCGCCGCAAGGTTCAGTGATCGAAGTTCCTCTGGAACATAAGGACGCATGTCTGCTTTGACTACGTACTCGTCTGAGGTAATCGACACCGCGAGTAACGCGCCTTTCGACTTTGCGTACGCGAGGTGTCGCAGGTGGCCAGGGTGCACAAGATCAAAAGTGCCGTGACACATGACTACAGACTGTTCACGTGGAAAGGATCCTATTAGTGCCTTAAGTCCCGTTGAGTCGATGATTTTTTCTGTGACTTTAGCTGAAAATCCTAAGTGATTTCTGCCGTCGGTGTTACTTTGGCTCAACTTGGTCACCCCCTTCTTGTGCCGACAATAGTCTGAACCACGGTTCTGTCGCTTCAGCGATGGATTTCTCGTCCCACAGTGGTGCGTTGGCCCAGTAGTCAATCTGGTGTACGACTTTTTGGACGCCGGCTTCAAACGTGACTTTTGCCGCCCAGTTGAGATCCCGAGTAATAGCCGCGATATCAGCCCATGTGGTTTCAGGCTCTCCTGGCCGCGAAGGAATGGCCACGACCGGCCCACCAAGTAGTTCAACGAGCCGGTTGACCGATTGGGGATTCCCACTTCCTAGGTTCCAGATCTGGCCTGAATGGTTAGTGAGTCCTGCTAGAACGAACGCCTCTGCTACATCAGTTGCAAAAACGAAGTCACGTTTCTGTTGCCCGTCACCGACCACGGTGAACGGTGCGCCTTCCAGCTTCTGACGCAAGAAAACTCCGAACACGGCGCCGTAGGCACCGGAAGTCCGCGAACGTGGTCCGTAGGCGTTGAAGATTCGGATCGCGTTGACCGAAAGCCCGTAGACCTTCATCCAATGAAAGGCCGCTTGCTCACCGAGATACTTTGATAGCGCATAGGGATACTCGGTCACTATTGGACTTGATTCACTAGTGGGCAGATCTGAGTGAGCTCCGTAACAGGACGACGATGCCGCGTAAATAAACCGGCGCGCTCCAGCGTGGCGAGAGGCTTCGAGCACCTTGACCGTGCCCATGACATTTGTCTCAAAGTAATCCACGGGATGCTCAACCGAGGGGACAATGTCACCGATACCAGCGAAGTGGAGAACAAGATCTGCCCCAATGAAAATCTTTGAATCTGCATTGAGAGTACAAATATCAACCTCGTGAAATTCAAGATCCAGTCCCGGGTGTATGTGTGCAAGGTTGGCCAGACGACCTCCTCGCAGGTCGTCAATCACGCGCACCAAATAACCGCGATCAAGAAGTGCATCGACCGCATGGCTACCAATAAAGCCTGCGCCTCCCGTCACCACCGCAATTAGTTGTTTCACCGAACGTTGAGTTCCTTCATGCGCTGCACATTGAAATAGTGGGTGTCGGTAAATGAATCTGGGAGCAGTTCCTCCGAGAATGCCTGACATAGATCCTCAATAGCGTTGGCCACCGAGTATTGAGGAGTAAATCCGAGGACACGAGTTATCTTTTCTGAGTTCACGTGATACGAGCGAAGATCGTTGCTGGGTGATGTTTCAATCGATAACTCGCCGAATTCAGGCCGATACTTGGGCACAATTTCAGCGACCAAGGCGGCTATATCAGAAATCGACATATTCTGGTAACCGCAGTTAAAGATCTCACCCTGAATCATCGAGTCCTCCGCCTCAAGCAACACTCGATAAGCCTCCACCATGTCTTTTATGTGCAAGTTGGGTCGAAGTTGGGACCCGCCGAATACCTTGACAATGCCGTTATTAAATCCGTAATTCGTCAGGATATTGACTGAAAGATCCAAGCGTTGCCGCGGCGCGTAACCGCAAAGTGTGGCGGGACGGATGACAACTCCCACAAAATCATCAGTAATTTCATCAAACAACATGGGCTCACACTCACCCTTGAATTGGTTATATAGCGTCAGCGGAACTAGAGCATGCTCCTCAGTTACATCGGGGGCGTCTGAGACTCCATAAACAGAACTGGAGGAGGCATAAATAAACCGGCGAACCCCCGCCTCTTTGGCCGCGACGACCATGGGACGAAAAGCGTGAAGATTGACCGAGGTGGACAGTCCCTCGTCCAATTCGAAACTCGCGTCATTTGAGATGCAAGCTAGGTGAATGACCGCATCGTGGCCTGTCACCGATTGGGCAAATAAGGCCGTGTCGCGAATGTCGCCCTCAATCACGTGCAGGCGCGGATTCTCAGAGGGAAGAAAGTCACCGCCATAGTACAAGGTGTCATAGACGGTTACTTCGTGTCCGTCGGCAAGTAACTGCGGGATCAGCAGACTGCCAACATAACCGGCACCGCCGGTGACAAATACACGTTCGAATTTCATTTTGCTCCTTGATTTCTTATTGGTATATCTAGGAAATTTGAAGACCCGCTGAGAGCGCGTCGTCGTAAAACATGCGAACGGTCTCCAACGAGAAAGTAGCTAGGTCCTTGCCCAGTGTGTCCAGTTTCTTCAGAACGGCGGGAGTGACAGTAATGATGTGGCACCCGGAGTCCGCGGCTTGAACAATATTGAGAACTTCACGTGGGCTTGCCCACAGCAGTTGGGCCTTGGGTAGGTGAGCCAACCACTCCACGTAACGGGTCATGACCGGTACTGGGTCGATTCCTGTGTCAGCAATGCGCCCGGCAAAGACCGAGACTATGACGTCGTCTTCTCCTTTTAGAATTTCGATCAGACCCTTGACCTGGGAATCCGTGAAGATCGCGGTCACGTTCACACCCACGCCCGCATCAAGCAGTGCCCGAATAACGGGCAAGCACGAATCGTCTTGGGTGGTGGTGATCGGGATTTTGACTGTGACGTTCGGGCCCCAAGATCCCAGAAGCAAGCCTTGGGCGATCATGGTCTCTAAATCGTCTGCGACTACCTCGAGCGAGAGTGGCTTACCTTCCGACGCTGAAATCGCGTCCATGGCAAATGCCCGATAGTCCGTAGCACCACCCTTGCGCATCAGTGTCGGATTCGTGGTGAAGCCGGCCACCCAAGGTTCAACGGCAAACCCGCGGATCTCTGCAATTGTTGACGCGTCCGTGAAGATCTTGATCGAAGGAATCATGTGGTCTCCCGACCAAGGGGTGGAGTCACGGAACCAACAATAGTGTCTACCGCGCGAGTTAGATCAGCTACGGTGAAATCAGCCTTCTCGCCTGTTTCACCAGTCCAGCCGCGATCAATAAATATTGTTTCGCAACCGACCGCCCTACCCGCCTCAATGTCACTGTCCCGGTCTCCCACCATCCAGCTTGACGAGAAAGATAGCGCCTTCTCCAAGCTTTCCTCGATAAGTAGCCCCGGTAGCGGCTTTCTGCATCGACACGAGTCGACCGCAAGGTGCGTGCACGAGCGAATGCTGTCGATCTCCAGACGCCTGGACACAACCTCATGAATGTCGTCTAGTATTCGTGTCGAGACTAGACCTGCTGAAACATCGGGTTGATTCGTCACAATGACAACGCCAAAACCAGCAGTTTTGAGCCGAGCGACTGAAACGACGGCGTCGTCATAGAACTTCAATTCTGAGACTGACCGCGGGGCGTATCCCTTGCCCCCAACTTCCATGGGAATTGTCACAACGCCATCTCTGTCCAGAAATACGACTCGGCGATCCGAAGTCACTCTTGCCCCAGGCTCTCCCAATGAGCAGACGAAGCTGCCAAGTCAGGGTGAGTGACCATTCCGTGCCAGATGACAGCCTGAAACGCCTCGGAGATCGGGGTAACGAGAGCGGGATCTACCGTTGGAATAACGATCACATGATCACCGACCTTGGCGGTGTGTCCGCCATCGCGCCCAACGATGCCAAAGATGGTCGCGCCCACGCTCTTGGCGTAGTTGACGGCCTCGACCAATTCAATACTTACCCCTCGCTCCAGGTCACCGCCGCCGACAGATAGCACAAACACGGCGTCGTTCGGGCCGAGTCGGCTCACCTTGAGCCAGCCGGTGAAAGCATTACCCCAGCCATCGTCGTTGATTCGAGCCGTCAGTTCAGACACGTTATCCGTTGGCGCATAAGCCTCTATGCCGGCAAGTTTGCGCACGTCGTTCACCATGTGGCCGGCGTTACCTGCGCTACCGCCGAGCCCTAAAATAAAAAGCCGGCCCTTGCGGCGACGAAGCTCAACTAATTCCGACACCGCGGAAGACACTGAATCCCATTCGAGGGCGTTAGTTACCTCGATGATCGCTGCACGATAACGAATTTTTAAAAAGGCTTGTTCCACCAAAACTCCTTGTTGTCGGGTCGTACTTTGATCACTGCCTACTCGTGCGTTTCGATAGTGGTGAGCCTAACCAAGTTTAATTCGCGATATAAGCCCTCACACATTTACAAGTGGTTTTAGAGTCCAAGTAGTTGTGCTTGCCGGTCGAAATTTGGAGCGCGGTCACGAACCTCATTGAATGTTCCGACTGCTGCAAGCCGTCCGCGTTCTAAGTAGGCGACTTGGTCGCAATGCCTGATGGTGGCTAGACGGTGAGCGATAATCACAAGCGTCACGTCTCCCTCGAGGTCTAAGAGAGTCTTGGAGACGGCATGCTCCGTCTCGGCGTCGAGCGCGCTGGTGGCTTCGTCCAGGACGATCAGTTTGGGTCGGGTGTAGAAAGCGCGTGCTAGGCCGAGCCGCTGGCGCTGGCCACCGCTGAGCCGCATGCCGTGCTCACCGACGACTGTATCCAGACCGTCACGTTGGTCCTCCAAGAAAGTTGCGAGTTGGGCGCGTTCAAGTGCCTCCCAGATCCGGTCGTCAAGAACGAGGTCAGGTGGCAAGCCGAGGGCAACATTGTCACGGATCGTGCCGTTGACC
>Ga0105055_10004820_pt1 | contig 19438 bp, 5 predicted proteins | sample BON03_FD_78090 | JGI IMG/M metagenome (GOLD analysis project Ga0105055, IMG submission 78090) | Freshwater microbial communities from Lake Bonney liftoff mats and glacier meltwater in Antarctica - BON-03 | ecosystem: Environmental > Aquatic > Freshwater > Ice > Glacier meltwater | place: Lake...
ATGCACGTGCATGTATGTGTGTGTGGTCTACCGTTCACAGGTGGTGTAGCGTGGATCGGAGGTAGCGTCATATACATGCTGGGAGGGCTAGTCACAAACACGCGAGTGGCGTGGGCAACCACTGCGTTGCACGTACACATTCTCAAACGTCAGGTCTAGACTTATTGTGAGTAGCAAATTGAGTGCGTGTACGAAATTGAGTGTGTAGTCATTCTCATTGTGTGTAGTAAATTGAGAGGCAAGCCGATTGGAAAAATTGTCTCGGGCGTAGTTGCAGCTTTGCAGAAAAGTGTAAAATGTGTGTAGTAAATTAAATGTGTGTAGTCAATCTCATGTGTGTAGTAAATTGAGAGGCGAGCTGACTTTCGAGAAATTGTCTCGGGCGTAGTTGCAGAAAATTCTGAGAATTTTCTGCAGCTATTCTGAGAATTTTCTGCAACTACTCTAAAATCTGCATCGGCTCAATGTTCAATGTCTGCATCGGCTTGAATAGCGAGCTCATGTTCGATAAAGTGTGTGTGTACATACATATAAACAGATATAGCACATTCTCAAATGTCAGCTTGCTGCTCAATTTAATATGGGCAACGCGTACAGAGCTGACCTTTGAGAATTTGTCTACAGAGGAAACCATGCAGGTGTGTCTGTCTTCTCTATTCAAACTAGCTCACATGGACAAACCGCAAAAGAGACCCATCATCGATACACTGCAACACACTGCAACACACTGCAACACACTGCAACACACTGCAACACACTGCAACACACTGCAACACACTGCAATTCACTGCAACACACTTCACATGGGCAAACCACACAAGAGACTCATTCTCCAGGAAAAGACCCTTTGTGTTCGTGATCTCGCACAAATTTGGGCAGTACAGATATGACCAAAAAAAAATGAGTCACTCAAGTGAAAATTTTGGCACCCCAAAATTTGCGTTGACGGTAGCATAGTGACTTGTAAGTATGTGTGTCTACAGGGGAAAATGAGTGTAGACCTGATTTTTGAGCGGGAAAAGGCAAAATGTCTTACCATCGTTGGCGTTTACAGGAGGGGGGTTGTAGACTTCAGTGGGGGTGCCGTTGACTGTTGACGTGCTCATCTTTTCCTGCAACAACATGCTTCCATCTATTCGTGCGTCGTCACGGACAAAAACCTTGCGGTCTCCGATCTCATTGTCGGAATTGTGATTGTTGGTGCGCCTAGAAGCCCGGACGTACATGAAAACTCCCCCCCCTACAATTGCCGCGACAATCACAATGCCACCAAAGATACTTCCAATGATGATACCAATCTTGGAATCGTTCCGGATGACGTCAGGAGTCGGTGTAATGACGCCAGGAGTCGGTGTAGTTTCAGATGTGCTTCCATCTTGACCACCTCCACTTGGTGCAGCACCAGGAGAAGGGGGTCTAGAAAAGGGTCCGAAGGTTGAAAAGTGGCTTGTTTGACATTCAACAAGCCCGGCACTTCCCGCCACAGTCTTGCCCGGCATTTGCTCCCAGCTCGGTGGGTTCAAATCTTCGTTGAAATAAAAGATAAAAACATCATCGCCCACAGGCACTTTAGTGGGATCGTACTTTAACGTCAACGTCACGGGCACTGCGAATGTGAGCCCATGCGGAGTAAACACCCCCAACGGTCCGGCAGGCTTGATTTTGACCCCGGGCTGATCATCGCTGATTTTGACATCAAAGTCATAAATGGCCACTTCAAGCGTCGCTCCAGCTGTCAGTGCTCCAGCGGGCAGCGACATGCCCACGCCGCTGGCGGTCGTGAGTTCCACTGCTGCTCCCGCCGCCACTGGAACAGGCGCAATTGAGGTGGTGATGTCTTTCACAGGTGTTTGCGAGCAATCGTACCCGAATTGGCCCTCGCTGCATTTGCAGCCCAAGTTGCGCACCATGCCAAAACACTGCTTTGCGCACGTGCTGCCGAAAAAACCCACCGGGCACACGCGCAGCGCGGCCATCGTCTTGCTGATGGCCAGCCCAGCATTTAAAGGCCATCCCGAAATCTCGACTTGAGCGTACCGCAAACCATCAGTTGATGGATTGACGATTGTGAATTGCATGCTCAGCGTGGCTGAGGCGGCTATCTCCTCAGGGACTGTCAAGGTCAGGGTAGCACTGGAGTCGTCCCACACTGCGGTTTGCTTGGTCCCGCTCCCAAGCATGTTCCACTGCACAGTACTTGTGGCTAGCGTCACATTGAGCAGTTTGCTGATTTTGACAGTGGCCCCCTTAGGCACCACGATGTTGCTCTCGACATGCACTGTGAGAGTATTGCTCGCGCTGGGGACCATGGAAGTCTGCGCAAGGTCTGCACGTGTGATGGCGGCAGACAGTACGCAGTCGACCCCAGACTTTGTGTAGCCAAAATCGCACGAGCAGTTAGACGAGCCCCCCACCTACAAAACAATCATGTATCCACACGTCAGAGGTAATGCTCAGCGTGCATAATCAAACACAAAAATACAAGAGTGCAGTGGAGCGTGCCAAAAGAATAAGAACCGCACCGAATTGGAGTTGAGCGTGCAATTCATGCACTGTGAAACGCTTGTCGTGGCGAGATTCGTAGAAAATTTGCCGGCTGGGCATTTCAAGCACTCTTCCCGCCCCGCTTGATCGTTGTAGGAGCCCATCGGGCAATCCATGCAGACGCGATCCACAGTGTCACTGCAAGGTAATGTTTGGATTTGGCCAGCAGGGCACATTGAGCATTCTGTTGCACGACCAGCCACCGGCACGTTCTCTACCACAAAACTTGTAAGATGAGTGCACTTGCAAGTGACAAAATTTGCAGATTCCGATTGCTCTGTCGTGCAGCCCGCTTCGCTGTACTTCATATTGATTTCGTCCCAATAAAGACACTTGCCCTTTCCACTGTACGCCGATTGTTCACCAGAACACAGGCCGTCATTGGAAATTGGAATTCGGATCTCGATTGGCTCCGAAAGCTTGTCGAGCGTAATCTTGTCGCCCATGGCGCCCACGAGACTGATTGTCACAATTGGAGAGATGGTTATCCCTTGACCCATAACGGGCGATTTCTTCATCGCTGAAAATAGTACGGACACATCAGAGTGACCGGCCACGCGCGAGTCTGCCCGCACTGCCGCTGGAATGTCAAAGGAAATCTCAGCATCAGACGAACTCATGGACGCCAAGGTGCCCACAAAGTCCGCGGCAGTGGGGACAAGTTTCTGAACCATGAAGGCGAACTCTGTGGGTGCGTCAGCTGAGCCCTCGTCAGTGGAATGCAGAGCTTGGCCGGTGATGAGGTCTTTGGACGATTTTTTCAACATGAGCTGCATGCTGCTGTCCATGTCTGTAAGCAAACTTCCTACCGATACCGAGTGGATTGAGTCTTGCGCTACGGTTTTCCCGCTGTCACACGTGCGCATTTTGTACACGGCACCGAGCGACTTGGACAGCACCTTGACAAGATTCTGGGAGCACTCTGCCGGCAAGGAGTCGGCACTTTCCGAGTGCGCCAGGTGCTTGACAATGTCAGAAAGGCTCTTGGTCGACTGCATGTTGATACAATTGACGTCATGGCTCAGAATTGTGACTGACAAAAGGGATTCGCAGATGAAGCCGGGTGTGTTGATGGCATTCTCCGCTGCAGTTTGTGCAGCCTGCAGTAGAACTTCCTTTTTGTCCATGCAAACACTGTCCGAATCGGCACGTCGCCCAGCTATATTGATATCCACAAGGATGCCGATTGCACTGCCCAGCTTGTTCGTTTGCGAGTAATCCGCAAGAGCCAGCGTCTCCTGCAATTTGGTTTTGGATCTTTCCCACGTGTCGTCGACTGCAAGGAGATGACGCCTTGCGCCGGTGGTCTCAACAAACACAGAGAAAGTACCTGCGGCCTGCCACGGTGTAGATGCACCCAAACCGTCGCGCACACGGGCCTTGAGCGAGACCTCGCCTGGAGGTAGGTTGAGATCAACCATCCGAGATCCGCCCCAGTCAAACACCGACTCAGTATCTCCAGAGCTATATCCAAACTGATATTGCAGCGATCCATCTTCGTCTGCCCAATTCATGCAAGATACCCGAAACACGTCAAAGATAGGCTCTCCCTGTGTAGGATCAGCTGTGGCGCAGTTGCTGCCCAACAGCCGGCATGATGTGCAGTCGTCACCTCTGGGTGGGGCATTGACAGCGAGGCTGAATTGCGCAACTGCCTTTTCGTCTGCGTCCAGGTCTTCGCATTGGAGAGATACAATGTATGTGCTACCCGCAGCAAATGCTCCGGACCCAGCGGCGACAATGAGTGCCTCGCGCTGTGTAGTGTTGTCCGAGAAACTTGCATCTGGGATGACTGACCACGGAGACTCAGTCGGAGACTCGGTCTTCAAATCCGGGGAAAAATTCCAAGTCAGTTTCATTCCCTTTGCGCCACTATTAATAACGGAACACGCACCATGCATCACAAGCTGGTCTTGGGCATTGACCTTGATGCCGCCGTCAGCCAGACGCTCACCACAACTTGATCCGATTGAAACTGCCGGAATGGCTGCCTCTGTCAACGTGACTGGCATTGTGAAATATTGAGACATCATGGATCCCTTGGACACCTTCACCTCGAAGAGGTAGGGATTCGCCGCAGTGGGATACATCGCTGACAAATGGTTGGCATCCAAAGTGAGTGTGGCGTGGGCAGCCAGATCCAGTTGCACACCTGCCTTGGTGCGGCAAGGACTAAAGACTTGGCCATCCTCAGTGATGGTACATGTCCATGCAAAGTGGAGATCATCAGCTTGTACAAAATCACTGGCAAAGTCGGGGTCTACGGAATCGCTAGCATCCAGCACGAGATCCCGCGTTGTAGAGGCACTGATTTCTGCGCCCCCGCGAATGGAGGCGACGAGATCCCGCTTCTTGACTTGCAGACTGAACATGCCAGCAGAGGATTTGGATGGATCGTTGTCCATGTAGGCCTTGACCGCCAGCGTGTATGTAGCTTCGGCATCCAAAACTCCACCGGGCACCCATAGCTGAGAGCCTGTCGCCGCAAACACGCTCACATTCCCAGTGAATACGGTATTTGTGCCCTTTGAATATGACGCTAGACTCCACTCAAACACCAACGACCCCTTCTCGATTGGACATTCACTGAATTCGGCCACGACCTTGACCATGACGGTTTCATCTCGAAACACTGATAGTGTTGAAGGTATGAAGGTGAGTTTTGGTGCCGCAGACGACATTTTCAGAATTGGAAAGACAACCTGATCGCTAGTGGCGCCAAGGAAGTCGGTCGCAGTGACGATAATATCATACGTCTTATCGAGCTCGGTCATTTCTTTGGTGCCCTGGGCAAGCAGGAGCACCGGTGACGTGATTCGACTGAGAGCATTAGAGAGTGTATCGTCGTTTCGGCAGCTCCATCGAAATTGGAGCGGTCTTGGGCTATCCACGATTGCCCGCAGCTCAAGCCCTGCGCATGGATCGATGGCGGACGTGCCCTCAATCGAAACTAAGGGCGCCACTGGGAATGCCGGGCCTTGGACCGTAACCTCTGCATCACATGCCGCTGACAACAAATTGCTGGATTTCAGCGCATTAGGTTTAATGACGATCATGTGGCCAGGCGCAATGACCGCACCTGTTCCGAGGTAAATGTTGAGCGAGTTGGGGCTTTCCCACACACAACTCGCATCCTCCACCGAGGCAGCGAGTTGAGGCAGACTGTCTTGACGCAGGATCTGATCGCAATGCGAGTTGGATGCCGTCATCGTTGCCTTGTCTGTGTTCTGATCAAAGCGCACATTCACAGCGGTGCCAACGGTATTCATGGCTGTACTCACAATTGCAGGCGCGGCCCAGTATGTGAAACTCGCCATGGAGCCGACAGTTAGATCAACCTTCATGGCCACGGATAAATCAACAACGAGGGCGCCACGTTCAAAGACACAGTCAACACATTCAGGCTGGGTGAGACTGATACACGTCACAGCAGCACCGCCACATTGTGCATTGTCGCTGTTTTGCCCAAACTCGAGGCCTACAGCCTCAAAGTCGCCAAATGTGGCAACAACTTGATCGAAGAGCGAAATGTCCGAGGTGAGCAGGAAGTTGGTGAGGGCAAGCAACAAAGGCTGCCCGCCCTTTGCTGATCCGTGGCAGCCCTCAAGACACTTGATACTGATTTGGTCGTCGAAACATGAAAAGCCCATCGACGCTGAAGAGAGGGAAAGTGCGCCAACAGGCGTGATGCTCACTTTGAGCTGATTTCCCGAGGCATCAAAGTCACCAGAGAGCTCCGGAATGGCAAACTCAAGCACCACACGTTCCGACGCAGTCACCTGTCCCCCGACTGCCTGGCCATTACCCTGTGCAACACGCACAAATACACCAAAGCTTGAACCCCCCAACTGCAGCAGCATATCTGAGCTGGTCTCGCCAGAGATTTCATTGAAACGCAAGTTCGTGGGCGGGTTCTCAACAGTAATCACCATCGTGCCGCCGCCAGTAAAGGGCAGCAAATTCTCGAGTGGCGCCTTGCCCCCACCGCAGCTACCCATGACGATGCATGTCCGCGCGTTGGCACTCTTGCACACGTGGCACCATCTAACTGACTGCACTACCGGCAAAGGTCTGAAGAAGGACATGGTAGAGCGCACAGACTTGGGCGCCCAGATGCCTATTTGGACGCGCACGTACTCGACTGAAATGGCAACGTCTCCAGGACCAGAGACGGGCGGAACTCTCACACGCAGCTGCAGTTGGTCTACACCATCAACTTTCGAGCTTCGCATCGTCATGATGTTGCACGAGGCGCCCGCCACACCGCACACAGTGTTCCCGAACATAACCTTCACATCACCAGCTGACGTGACTGAAGGGAAGCTCGAAAGTGTGAGCAGCACGCTGCGACCATCTGTAGAAGTAGTCTTCCCCAACAACGTCGCCTTGTTCGGCGCGACGCTTGTGATTTGAGGCGACATGAAATATTGAAACACGAATCGCGACGTCTTCTGACCCCCCTGCACTACGGCACCAATGCTTCCTGCAACTTGACCTGCTTTGGACGCGACTGGGATTTGCACGACTACCTTGAGCTCTCCACCCGTGACCTCGACAGACACAACGCTTGACACACTGAGAGACACCTCACCAATCTTGATCCTGAGATCTCGTGATATCATTTCGCTCGTCGACCAAGTCATGCGGGCTGTCTCAGCACTGTACCAGCCAGTTGCTGATATTGTGATAGTCTCCCCGCCGCTCACGCGCCCATCCATGGGCGAAACATGCGCAGATGGCATCATGTACCGCAAGTCGAATTCAAGCTTGCCACCACCAGTGATACTAATGTTGCCTGTCTCTGCTCCTGCAAATGCACCTGCAGGAGCTGGAAATTTGAGGACAAACATGCCGTTCGACTGTTCTTTCAAGAACTCAGTTGGATTGCCGAGGGCAATCCCATTCGCGAATTCCACTTTCAGATTTGCAGCGTTGACCTGTTGCACGCACGTGTTTGAGGTCTTGCATGCAGGGTCCGGGAAGTTCTTGAGAAAGACGGTAACCTCCACATTTCCTCCCAAGGGAATCATTGCTGGCTGTATCAGCACAACCGACGCTTCACCGGCCGCAGTCAAGTCGAACGCCAAATCAATGATGACTTCTTGTTGCGCCGTTTTAATAGTCATGTTCGCGGTTCCGCCAGTGTCTTTGCCCGCTTGATCAAGGGCGGGAACCTTGAGCATGAACTCAATAACTGAGCAATACCGTGCCGTGCAGCTCTGCACCGCCGTCGTTGAGACAACTTTCAGCACATCCACACTCGCACCACCTTCGGTACTAACACCACTTAGCTCCACCACTAGATTCGACGCATCCAGAGACGCCAAGGCTGGGTCTAAATAGGCCACGGTGACACTGATTACATGTTCTTCATCTGCTGGCGCACCTGCGCTGAGATCCCTCGGGAATGATGAGATGATGACAGGGAGAGGGGTCGGCACAATGTCAACAGAGAAAAGGCCGAGGTTTGTGCTCCCCTCGATTTTCGATCCGACACCAAATTCCATGGACGAACCTGCGATAGCGCTAGCTGGCATTGAAATCCTCAGTGACGTTGCCGTGCGATCTGATGAAATAATCGACACCAATCCAGGGGGAGCAATCTCCACCCCCGCAACTTGTACAAGAAGTTGGTCAGCAGAGTACGGGCGGTCAATCCTGTGCACATTTTGTACAGTAACAAAAAGAATGAGAGCCTCTTCTTGCATAATAGATGCAGGCGAGAATGAGACAACCTGAGCACGCCCTGTGATTTGCGGCAGGTATTCGAATTCAAATGGGAACGCCAGAACCCTGGCTTTGCCGCCCACAATTGTGCTGATCTGAATCTTGGCAAAAACATCTGGGGACATGAATTGCGGCGCTTCAAACCGCAGCACTCCTTGACTCGCCATCAAAGTCGATCCGACATCTTGCTGCAAGCTCGAGACGGATACCCTTTGTTTGGATAATGTTCCCAAGACTATAACAGAAACGTCGTTGGCAGCAAATGCTGGCAGATTTTTGACTAGCATCTCTACTTGCGTGCCTGCACCTCCTGCTTTGGGAGACACTAAGAGGACAACAGGATCGCTGACTTTCGTCTTATCAAGGCATACAGTGGGACTGCACTCCACAATAGGATTGGCCAAGAGCTTGACGTAGTTGACCATCCGTTCCGACTGCTTGCAGAAGAATTCATGGTCACATGAGGGCACAAAAGTAAGATGGGCCATTGCCAGTTGCTGCGGTGCAGACCCGGCGACGACTCTTGATATGACTAACTCTTCCACACCTGGAGCCTCCAGAGCAGGCATTCGCAACTTGACGAGTGTTCGATTGCAGTCATGGAAACCCGACTCACACATTACCAGGTGTTTGACTTCTAGCACCTCAGCAGTTTGCAACGATGGGCTGAGAACAGCCCTTAATTTTTGCAGATCTGTGACATCAACCGGAAAATTAGCACACAGCAGTGAAACCTGGCTCTGGAGATGCAATTTCCGCCCCTCCACCGTTGCAGAAGTTGGAACCCTGGATGGATTAATTTCAATCACACGAGGCGCGAATCCATCAAACACCGTGTACGCAAATGGGGCAGAAGATTTGACCACGCCATTCGTCAGTGCAAACCTCAAACTCACCATAAAAACTGCCGGCGCCGTGATCCCAAGAGGTAGAGCAACATTGATGCGTTTGACACCTACCACTGTTGACTCCTGCAACTTGTTGATGTCGACGAGGACCTCAGCCGTCACAGAGCTTGTGTCTGAAGCACCAAAGACGAGCGTGATTGTAGTGATGCTGACAGGAGCAGGAGCATTCGTAAGATAGAGAGTGGGCAACGCACTTTTTTGGAAAGGCCCTCCAGAAGGAGGAAGCTGGATATTTGGCAACGAATCATCGTAGAGATCGACTGTAAACTGCACAGACTTGGTGCAGGGAGTGGCGCACAACGCAGGCGATATCACAACGTCATATGCGCCGTGCGACTTTGTGGGAAGGGAGAATTTCACAAAACTTTTGACTTTGCTACTCACTGTCAACACCGAAATGTCTGCTTGCGGGAGCAGGGCGCCACCAAAGGCAACGTGGACTGGAGTGGGATATTCAAAGAAGTCAATCTCTGCGGTGACCGTTTTGCCTCCACTGGCAGGACTTGTCGAAGGAGTCACGGCGACAAATCTGGCTTGGACTGCCTGAACAAGGTAATTTAACGTGACCTCCTTTCTCGGGTCTTGTGAGGGCTTGATCGATATTACAATCGACTGGTCCGTCTTTCCAATCGGCACAACATTCTTGAACCCTGGAGTGACGATCAACAATTCGGTTTTTTCAGCATTTGACGAAACCAGATGCACGCTGTCGAAAAACTCCTCGTTCTCTCCAAATTGGTAGGTAACGGACACGTCTGCATTGCTTGTTAAGGTAACAAAGTTGAGAATCTCAACGTTGAGAGCGTGTCCTCCGAATTCTAGGCCCTGCAGATCTTCTCGGACGGTCACGGCCGGTAGAGTATCATCGAAGTAGTCTAGAGCAAAGCACACAGACTTGACCGTGCTGCAGCCCGACACTGAACCACACGATGTGGAGGCACAGCAAGCTGCAGAGCAGATATCAGCAACGTTGCCAAAGAAGACAATGCCATATTTAACACCTGCATTAGTGGCACTGGTCGTCGAAAACATCAGGTTTACTTGACGTGTGTCTGTCACTTGAGCAGGACTGATGGCGGAGATTCTGAGGGCCGTGCCTTCCAATTTGGCAATGCACGAACTTGTTTCGAATCCTCGCGGTGCTTTGCTGATGCTGATCGAGATGTCAGATCCGCCCGACATTGGCGTGCGAACCTGGCTGGCTCCCCTTTCAGACCCACTGCTGATTGCGACCACAAGCGGCTTCACAGGATCCACAAAAATGAATGCACCTCGAGCAATCACACCAGGAATTTCACCAAGAATGCTGTGGAAGATTTGAATGGCAGCGCTACCCTCCGTCACATCAGGGCCAGTTGGGGTGGTGAGATCTATGTCAAGATCTTGAATTGCCCCTTCACCGTGACTCGAGACCGCATCGACTATGGCAGCAACACTCTTTGTGCCAAATGCGAAACGCACCTTGACATCATTTTTTCCCGACACTTTGGGGAAGTTTCTAATGGACAGTCTTGTTCGCGAGCCGCTTGCAATAAAAGCAGACGTTGGCAACACTGATTTTACACTAGGCATTGGCGCCTCGAAATATTCGAAATGAACCGGGAATTCCAAAGGGGACAGGCCAATTAACAACACTTTGATGGCAACAGAATTCAGACTGTTGGTGGCTGGGATATAGACCGAGATTGCCGACATTTTGGCCGTCAGGGGTTTGACAGTAACAGCAGTCACATTCGCAATGCCCCCAAACACCACCGCCACGTTGCCTGCAGTGGTATTAGGTGGAAGATTTTCGACAAGGACTTGCATTTCAGTGCCACCGTACATAAACTCCGACCTTGGCTTGTAGTCGATGATCCGCATGGCGGCAGGGTCGAGAAATTCGAATTTAAAAACTACGGACCTCGTGACCGAAATGACGAGTTTAGCCGTCAAGGAACCAATTGCACTCGACTTCATGGTGATTGCAACTTGCGTGATAAGGGAAACTTGATCTTGAACTCCAAGCTCTACAGAAATCACCTCGATATCAACGTTGCCAACCTGCCCAGAAACTGCCAGTTTCTGGGCGTCATCAGCTTGCACATTCAAGTTTTCAACGCCGACCAGCACCTTAATTTCTTCAGCTGCCATGCCGGCATCTGGCACTGTGTACATGAGCACAGGCACACTGGGGTCCGCACAGTCAAACTGAATAACAGCCAGAGAGGAATTGTCAACGCTGACTGTTAGTTGTTTGTTTCCAACTGCCCCCGTTAGCACTGGTAAGAAAAAGGACACGATTGTCTGGGTCATAGAAGACCGCACACTCACAACCTTAGTCACATCCCCAGTCACATCACCAGACGATACGGACTTCTCTCCAAACGAAATCTGCAGCTGAGAGCTTTGTTTCACCATCTTCAAATTGCTGAGCACCAGCGTGATCTTTCGACCCGAGGTAGTGCACAGTCCCTCCAAAACTGCTGGGTCCTTTGGCGTGATTTGCACAGGATCTGTGGGCACACTGACATATGCCATGTCGATATAAGCAGCCTTGCCGCGAGCTATCATTCCAATCATGACAGGACAAGGCTGCTCCACCGAGCATCCAGCAGCCAAGTTTACCGGCAACTCTTGAGGCACAAACGTGATCCGTGTCCGCGAGACACCCTCTTCAGTTTCACCATCGCTTTCGAGCTTCACGGGCTGTATAGTATTGCCAAAAACTGCTTGCGAGAGCTCTGATGTTATCGAGATTTCAGCAGTGCTTAAAGCTGTAGGAAGATTCAGGACAATTGCAGTAACTTCAGTTGACCCATCTGCGTACACCTGAAAGGGTGCAATGCTTTCAATCTCTGGAATCGAATCATCGAGATAATTGAATTCAGAAGACGCAACAACCGTATTCGAAATACTCGAAACCGTGAGCTGCACGTTGCCAGGGTCCCCAGAAGGGACAAGGGCATAAACTATTGTTTTTTTGCTGTTACTCTGCTCAAGCAAAAGCACCTGTGCTGGCTTACTTCCAAATTTGATTGAAATGTCATCCACATCGTACGTAATGGGAAATCCAGAGATGGAAATAGACACGGGGTAGCCGCCACCCATGATTCCTGAGGCTGTGCCATCTGAGGCGCTGACAGACACAAGAGGTGGCAGACTTGAGTCAGCCTCCCAGTACACAAAGTCAAACTCGAGCTTTTCATTACCATATTCCACGAAGGCTTTAACCCTCGACGCACCCGACCAGGCGGGAATTCGCACGGCAAGAAGAGCACCGACACCGCCATCAGTGTCAACGACGGCATTTGCTGTTTTGAGTACATTTTTGTAGTCCTTGACAAGCTTGCTGCTGCCCAAATTAAACCTCCCAGAATTCTGAAGGAACGAAATGTATTCAGCAGAATCTCCTGATGCCCATTCTGCGAGCGACAAAGGTCCAGCCACTATGATTCCGTCTTTCACATCCGTGGTGTCGTCAATGTTTTGCACTCTGAACATCAAGGAGCTCTTGATGTCGGGATTCAGGAGAACCGAGGCCCCTGAAATTCCGAGCAGCACTAGCGATCCCTGTGAAACCGGGCCCTCTGTGGGCGCGATCGCTCCCGCAATGATTGCCGGGACGGACATGTCACGAATTTCAACGTGGGGAAGCACAAGGATCATTCCGTTAGTCTCTGACAGCGCAAGAATCTTGCCATCTTTCATGACATGTAGCACCATCGAATATGTCCCCACCTCCATCCCACCGACGTCCAAAGAGAACGACACGTCGGTTATTGCTCCTTGCGTGGCAAATCTTACCAGTCGAACCTTATGAGTCGACTCGTCAAACCACACCTGCAGCTCGTCAAAAGCCGTATCATATTTTGGATCGAGCTTCAAAATCTTGAACTCGATCGTCGGCAAGGCCAGCTGGCTGCCAACAGCTCGTTTCTTGACCCAAAGAGGTTCACGCTGCTCTCCGCTGACAAGAACAGATTCATAATCCACTTGCGGTGTTGGTGGAGCGATGAACTCCCAATCCTTCACAAAAGGCCCCAGATTCACGTGGGCAAAACTGTCGTATTGCCACCCAGTCACGTTGAGAGTCAGGGTTCCTGCCAATCTTGTTGGGAGCGCAGGGAGCAGTACTTTGATCTGTGTTAACAGCCCTTGCTCGACGGCATCACCCACAATTTCGCAAAGATATTCCTCCCCACTCTGAGCAGCCAGAGTCACCACTAGCGAGTGCGAGGTCGCCGTGCATTCTACGAAAACAATTTGACTCAACTCTGTCGCATTGACAGCAGAAAGCGCTGCCACAGCAGCATCTTGTGTAATGGATTTAATAGTCTGCACCATAGCCTCGGGCGTTTCACTCGAAATGTGCATGTACACTGTCATGCGAGAAGCAGCGGTATCGAAAAATTGAGCCCCTGCATGTATGTATAATTTCGCGGGCGCGATACCCAGTAACCCACCAAGGGCGCTCTTTAATTTTCCAGGGTATCCATTGGTGACATCAAACCACGAGATCTTGTCGATCTGAATGGACAACTTGAGCACCACCAGCTGAGCCTGATAGCTATTACCGAGCGACTCCATGATAATAGAAATGATGGTCCTGTCGTTGCCAATATTGATCATACCTGCCGAAGGTGTCACCTCGATGATTGCGGCGCCACGGTACTCAAAAGATGCTTCCAGCGCGGGTCGCCAAACAGGAAACTCGTGAATAGAGACACCTTCGGGGTCATCGATCGATTCACAGGAGGAGCTGTGTGGCAAAGACTCGGGTACTGATGATAAGGAAGTGCATATGTTCTTGTCCCCGACGAAGAAGAGTTGCAGGGTGATCATGCCTGCACCGCACAAGGAAGGAGAGGGAGGCATCTCAGCCGTGACTTCATAAATTGCAGAGCTTCTAGATTGAGGATCCAGCCTTTTTTGCGAGAACGCCGCCACAGTGACATGGAAATCCCCCTGGGAAAGTCCCCTATTTCCGCATGTCACCTTGATGTAGGGCTTGGTCGTCAGCGGTACGTTTCCATCCTGAGAATGCAGTTGCAACGTAGTGACATCATGCAAATATTCCATGCTGAAAAGTCCAGCCGAGTGTCGTGTTTTTCCGCCGAGATAATCTCTCACTTCAAATTGGACCTTGGTTCCGCCGGACTCTGGCCCTCCTGCAGGTAATAGCGACAAAACTTCTGGCGCTGGGTACTCGAAGATTCCGAGAAAGATTTCGGCGACTTGTTCTCCAGATGCGGACAGGATTTCCAGTGCTGCTTTGCAGGGGTACTCGCCAGCGCTGCAATTTAGTTGATAATGGTGAGGTTCCACGACAAACATCACGCGGGCATCAGAAAGCATCTCGAGATTGGATAGGTCGACCTGCTGTTTAGACTTGCCGTCCATTCTCAGCTGCGCAAATGGTCCAATGTTGGTGATTTCAATATTCTTCACAGTAACAGAAATTGTGCCGTGCCCGTCAGAACCTTTGACAAGATTGGATCCTGCCCAGGCATGCACAAAGAACACGCCTGGCGATAGTTCCCCGACCGCAAGCTGCAAGCGCTGCGAATCGGAGGTGCGGGGCGAAAGGAGCCGGGGGATAAGCATAAAGGGTTTCTCCTCAACAAGTCCGACGCCCCACCCAACCTCATTCTTGGCTGACACTTGGATGAAGTAAATTGCTCCAGCCAATGGAAGTCTTACACGATCCATGAGTAGATGTAGGCTCTCAAGACTGTTGGCATCAAGAATTGTTTCGTGATATTCACAGGCAGCAGTTTGTGCGAAGGAAGGACACGTGGAAGACTCAACCTTGTACTTTAAGATCGCAATGTCGTTGCCGCTGCCTCCTCCAGTATCAGTCGGCTGAGCAAAACAATTTTACAAAACAAAAGAGTCATGAATACGAGACGTGCAAGTCACAGATTTGTGTCTATGTATATATATGCCAAAAAGTGAGCACTTGATGGCGAGCACAATTTGGCTATGTCTCTACTTAAATATGTGTTACTTGCATTTATGTGCACTCGCACAAGCACGTACACACACAATCACACACGCATCGCATACTCTTGCTTACTTCCCCCTGCTCTCGCTCACGTTCTTTCTCTTTTTTTGGCTTGCTCTCCCTCCCGCACGGTCTCACCGTCACACACACAACGAAGCAAAAACAGTGCGAGCAAAGTACAGCGCTCGACTGGTCCAAAAAATCTTTCTCACCTCCAACCACGACACATCGAGGGCCCTGCCAGCGACACCATTCGGAATTTCATCAATGTTGCTAATTGCAGGGTGACCGGGAACCGTGATGGCCTTGAACTTCAACAGCAGGGACATATCGCTTTCGAAAAACGAGTTCCCTGCTGTGACCATGATTGCAACGTCGGAACCCTTCTCGCACTTCATGAGTGCATGTCCATCATCCAACCAGTCTACTGAAATATCAGCCATCCAAGAACCCGACGAAGGCTCGAGCCCCCATGCTACGTCGAGCTGTGCGAAAAACTCCTTCTGCCCGTCATTGGAATATTGAATTTGCGTCTCGTCACCTCTGCCACACGTGATGTCAAGAACATAATACGAATCCGGATCAGCGTTAAAGAAAAAGGCAGGCTGATTCCACTTGATGGTCCACAAGGTTTGCGTCTGTGAAACTGCAACTCCGAGCACTTGTGGCGGCACTCCAATCATGTACACAATTTCTTTCTCAGATATATAAATCTGTCCCGTCAGAACCGACGTCAGTGTCAATACGACCTCAACTCCAGAAGCGTCGGGCGCAACGGGCACAGACAACCCCACGAAAGCGATGCAATCCCGGCCGGGATAGGGCGTCAGGTGTCCATCGCAAGCATCGTCGAGTAGAGGCGACTCCACGATGTACGTGGAGGTGCCCAAAAATCGTGCAGAAATCTGCACTGTGAAATTCGGGGCGGCTATCGGCAGAATCTTCCAGGAGACGTTGAGACCCATCGTATCCGACGCTTGCTCAACGTGCAGATGGGTGTCCAAGGTGAACAACTTGAAGATGAACGAGCCGGCAGATTCGGAAGGTCCAGTGCCAAAATCGTTGGAGGCCTCCACTTGAAACTTGATGACGTCGCCAGGGAAAGCCTTGAGAGTCGCTGCATCCAAAAGCAGCGAGACATCGCCTTGCGAGTCGTCGGTCGTTGGTCCGTACGGACCAACGGTTTTCTTGCCGTGTTGACATGGTATTTGGTCTTGGTGCTGGCAAACCGTCCAGGAGATAATGTAGAACAAGGGCACGTTGATGTGCGTCTTGCCCGTTTCCAAGGGCTGCCAGTATGCACACCCAAAGTATCCGCGCACAGACAAAACACACGTACACCGACACGTCAAGGGCCCTCAAGATCAACCCCGCGTGCTACCGGCAAACTGAATCTCGAAGTCGATGATCCCCGGGCGCGCGGCGGCAGACACTAACAGACCCCTAAAAGACACTAAAAGACAATGAAAGACCTTCACAGACACTAACAGACAAGAACTGACACCAACACACACTAATAGACACTAATAGACACTAACAGTCTCACGAACTGACACCAACACACACTAATAAACAATAACAGACACTCGGGAAAAGACATCTCTTAGTTTCGGTTAGTGTCTGTTGAGAAACTGTTAGTGTCTGTCAGGGGTCTGTTGGCAAAAAATGTGGCAGTTGGGCGCGCAGCGAATTTCCCGTAACTAGGGCCCCCCATTTTTTGACACATGCGTTTGGACCTACCCTAACGCGTGGCAGCTTCGGCACGGTGCCTCGCCGCTGCGCGCCCGTGACACGACCGGCAGACACACTCTCTGCCCGGTCTGTGTCTCATCTGCGTGCTTTTCGATTCCGAGATTCTGCATGCTGGGCACAAAACGCGCCCCCTACATCTACGCGCCCCCTTCTCTCCCCTGCACTCCCCGTTATTTACAGGTATATCATGTCTCTTTACATCATGTCTCTTTTTCACACATCGGATGATATAATCATAAATGAGCACCTGTGTCCAGGAAAGAACCAGACCCTGAGACTCAGAGTCTGTAGGTACATCCACAATCTCAAGCTTCGTCACGGGCCCTGGAGGAGTGCCGGCACGCCTCAAACGAGCCGGCATCGTGTCGCCAATCTCGCCGTCTTTCACCTGCAGGGCCACCAAGACTTTGAGACTAAGGATTCCGGGCACATCATCGGGGAGCGTGAAGTTGATGACGATTTTAAAAGACATATCCTGAGGGTTGATGCCAAACTTGACCGATCCTGAGTAGAGCTCCACTTCGTCGAGACCGGCAACTGTTACATGCACTGAGACATTATCGGAATCATACAGATCTGGCGTGCGGACTTGGAGGACGAGACCAGTGCCAGTCGGCGTCCACACAGCTTCAAGTGGCTGGGTGATATCGCAATGCTGACCCAGCCACCAAGGATAACAGGTGCATTCCGCCGTCATCCCTCGGCACCGACCATGGCCGTTGCACGTCCCGAGGGTGCTGCAATTACCCTTGCAATCCTGCAAGTAAACATTCCTTTTGCACGCCTCACAATTCATGCCGCCGAATCCTGCTTCGCAATCGCCCGTCCCGTCAACATCTACATCAGAGCAGTCGTCACCAGAAAACCCTTTGTAGCATTCGCACTTTCCATGTCCACGACAGCGGCCATTTCCATGGCATGTGGTGGGGGCATGGCACACCTCCTCGCATTTGCCCGTGTACGTGTTCCTGGTCATATGTGTGGCATGACTCGTTCATATGTGTGGCGTGACTCATTCATATGTGTGACGTGACGCATTGGTATGTGTGACATGACTCATTCATATGTGTGACGTGACTCATTCATATGTGTGACGTGACTCATTGGTATGTGTGACATGACTCATTCATATGTGTGACGTGACTCATTGGTATGTGTGACTCAGTCGTATGTGCTGCGTGTGTAATTGTCAAGGGCAGCAGCCGTGCGTGTGCGTGTGACATGACTCATTCATTCATATGTGTGACATGACTCGCGCATGTGTGTGACGTGACTCATTCTTATGTGTGCTGTGACTTACTCACATGTGTGGCATGACTCATTCATACGTGTGCCATACCTCATTCATATGTGTGCCATGACTCATTCTCATGTGTCACGTAACGCATTCATGTGTGTGACATGACTTATTCATATGTGTGACGTCCCTCATTCATATTTATGATATGAAACATTCATTTGTATGACGTGACGCATTCATATGTATGACACAACGCATTCAAATGTGTGTCGTCACTCATATGTGTGACTTCATGTGTGACATGGCGCATCCAAAGACGCAGTCATACGTGTGATGTGACACATTCATATGTATGATATGACTTATACTTATGTGTGACAGGAAGCATTCATACTCGATCACGTGTGCGACGTGACTCATTCATATGTGTGATGTGACGCATTCACACGCGTAAAATGACTCATTCAAATGTGTGACATGACTCATTCATATGTACAATATGACCCCATTTTTGTGTGTCGCTTGACGCATCCATATGTGTGACATGAGTCGATGGATGAGTGGTGTGACCTGACTCGTTCATATGTGTGACACGACTCATTCAAATGTGTGACATGTCTGATTAATACGCGAGACATGACTCATCCAGATGTGCGACATGACTCATTCAAATATGCGACATGACTCATTCATACACGTGACAGGATTCATTCATATATGTGACAGGACTCATTCATACATGTGACATGACTCATTCACATGTGCGACATGCCTCATTCACATAGTAGCACGACACATTCAAATGTGTGACATGACGCATTCAGATGTGTGACATGCCTCATTCAAACATATGACACGAATCTAACAAGAATAATTGTGAAGGGTAACTGCGTCAAAAAATCAAAAAGAATCGATACAAACCATAACAGTAACTACACAAAAAAAAGTCATAGATACACCGTCATCAAATTCAGAAAAAAATTGGATTCGAAAAAATCCAATAAGAAAACCCACACACAAACCATAACAAACAAGAACGACTCACACAAAAGGGTCATAGATCTGCCCCGTCAAACTCAGAAAAATAATGGAACCCGACAAAAATCCAAATGAAAAAAAACCTGGTGCAGGCCTGACACGAGGGTCCTGAAAATCCTTCTTCGCAGATACTTGCAACTGGCGTGCGGCAATCTGTACCTTCAAATCCTGCATAGCAAAGGCAACCACCTGTCTTCGCGTTGCAGCGACCATTGCCTGAGCATGTCGTCACGGTATCGCAAT
>Ga0105055_10004822_pt1 | contig 19435 bp, 12 predicted proteins | sample BON03_FD_78090 | JGI IMG/M metagenome (GOLD analysis project Ga0105055, IMG submission 78090) | Freshwater microbial communities from Lake Bonney liftoff mats and glacier meltwater in Antarctica - BON-03 | ecosystem: Environmental > Aquatic > Freshwater > Ice > Glacier meltwater | place: Lake...
AAATTAAACTTTTATGGTTTTTATTCAATATTATAATTTTTAAAAAAATCAATTTTTTTTGTTTTTTAAAAAAAAAATCGATTTTTTTTGTTTTTTTAAAAAAAAAAAAAAAAAATGTCACTGAGTCCATTGACGACGCTACTTCATCATTGTTTCACTGTTAAGAAAACCACGCAGCCAATTCTGCTTGAATCCTTTTTAAAAGCCCATTTTCCAGAGGTGCAATCCTGGGACCTGCCCCCTCAACTTGTATCAGTGGTCGTTTTTGATCTACGCGATCGAAGTACGTTCTGCCGAGACCTTCTTTGGAGACTGGAGGAGATCGTGGACCAATGCATCGCCTCCTTTATGTCGACCAACATTAAGTCTGTCATATGCTTGGGGTATAGTCAAGGCTGGAGCTATTTTCCAGGTGGGACTTCATTAGTATCTCCATTTCTCAACGGTATTGAATGCTATTGTCCAAACGCGGCTGTTCGGTTTCTCAAGTTACCATGCTGGCATACTGTGCTGGATAGAGCCGGTGATGAATTTATGCGATATTTGATTTCGAATACTGTCATGCTCGCTCGCGAGGGAAAAGTTTGGGTGCAAATATCAGGGCCAATGCTACCTGCTGCACTTTCTAAAGTTGGAACTGATTTATTATGCAAAAAAAATCCTAGCATGTATATAAATACTGCGAAAGCCAGCATAAAGTATTCACTATGTTTTTCAAAAGGAAAGGCAATTCCATCGAAGCATATTTTGAACAACTGCACAGGAAGAAGTTTGACCAAATATATCCTCAAGGCATATCCGTTACGAAAAGAGGGGAAAACAGTTCAAAAAGATTTGCGTCTATGGGCTACAGGATTGGCAAGAAATCATAATCGCTGTCCGTATAGAAAGTTATTGCGTCAATATTGTCCTCGGAAAAGTTCGACATCATATGCCGATGCAATGGTATATGCGATTCCATGGAAGAATGTAAGCAGCTTTCTAAAAGATGCATGTCTTCGTTTATTGCCTAAGAATACTTTTCCTTCGCCGAAATCCAAGCGGTTGTTTTTGAAATCAATCCAGAAACTAGTGCGAGACCCGTATCTTTCGAAGATTCATTTTGAAAATATTGGTATTTGTATTCGAAAAACGGAATGGACATTCAAAGAAATCATATTACCTCTTCTTCGGTCGTCGTTTTACTGTTCTGAGATTTCTGGAGATTCGGAAATTCATTATTGGCATAAACGGCAATGGTTCGATATTTGCAAGACAGCGATTTTGAAATTATGTAACGACAAGAAATTGACCCCAGTACCAGCAGTTCGCAAAGAATCCTGTTCCAAAATTCGTTTTCTTTCCAAAAAAAGTGGAGGATTGCGACCCATAATTAACTGCAGGGCTGCCAATTACAAATTATCATTTGAGTACCAGGCTCTCAAAAGTGCGTTCATTCACCGGGAATCGCAAAAGAAGAATAGCAGAAAGCAAATTTTGGGTTTGAATGAGTTTTATCCTTTATATAAAGCATTCGTCAAATCGTTTAAATCGGCTTTTCCTTCAGGCCATCACGCCGTTGCCATGGTATTAGACGTCGAACAGTGTTTTGATAACATAGAACATAACAAGCTGAAGGAATGCGTTGACGAGTTGTTAGAAAGCAATGAATACAGAGTTGATTCATATTCATGTATGTTTATCAATAAACATATTCGGAGAGCTCGTAGTGTCACAAAGAGAGATGTCACTTGGGAGGAACACGAGAACAATATACGCGACATTTTCGATAGAGTGCCGCATACTGCACCCGAGACATTGTTAGTTGATAGAGCAGAATTTATAGTTCTCAATAAAGACTCCATACTTGAAAAGGTGAATCAGCACATCAGTCGACATTTTGTTCGATTCGCATCAGAAAAGTATCGGCTTATAAAAGGGATTCCACAGGGTTCGATACTCAGTTCTCTTTTATGCACGTTGTATTTCGACAAATTTGAAACCGAATATGTAGATGATATTTTGTTTAAAGAGCCAACTTGCCCATCGTTCTGTATTAGATTACTGGATGACTACTTAGTGATCTCGAGTGACAAATCTCGTGTTTCTGAATTCCAAAAACTTATGACAGAAAAAAAACACCGGTTCTCCATCTCTGTCAATCAAACTAAAACAGACTCTACCGATAAACATTCAACTCTCTCGTGGTGTGGATACTGCATCAACTTTTCTGTTGGTGCGTTTCAATTTTCAGTTTCTTTGGATGAAGAAAGAATTAAAAAGGCAGATTCAAAATCCACTCTGTCTGTTGGTAAGTTTGCAGTTCGCAAGATTTTTTCACAGCTTATATATATTTATATGCAGATAAAGCGGAGCAAGTACGGCAAAGTTTTCAAACGATCATAGCACGCTCCAACCCTATTTTATTTGATTCTTTAATTAATCACGATAAAGTGACAAAGGACAATATACGACGAATATTTCAATCTGCCAAAAGAAAAGCCTGTCTACAAGTGCGTTGCGAAATAGGAAAGGAGTTATTCAGTTTTACCTATACCCTAATACATTCGAAGACTGGAGGGGATTTCTCCATCAGAAGGTCTCTTTTCATACGTATCGCCACCTTGGTTTATTTATCGGATTAGCCTTTTTCTGAATATCATATATCGCCGTTTTTAAATTTCAAATTTAACTGACGAAAGATATTGTTCTATTTAATTGCAGATTTCAAATTACTTCTGAAAATAGCACTACAAAGACCGGGGACCGTATCGTTTTCTAAATTTTGTAATAAGAACAGTCGATCGATGAGTGACAATAAAGTTCATTTTGTAACACAAGGCACTGACTTGTCGTCCAAGTTGTCAGCTGAGTTTGGACCGGATCAATCATTCAATGAGCTTGGAATTCGAGCATACAACCCCGATGAGCTCGAGAACAATCTAGTTAAGCAACTAGAGACCCAAATGTCCCAGAAACGAGACCCTCGCCCCATGTCTGTATTCATGCAAAAACGCTACTTGCTGGAAAAAGTCAGTTACGAAGGAGGAGGTTCTAAGATTTCGAAATCCCAAATCGATAATTTGATTCTTATAATTGAACGAGAAATTGTCAAGTTGAGACCTCGACGTGCATCGATGACAGATTCGGTGACAAGAGTGGATGAGCTCCGAATTAAGATCCAGTTCCTTAGATATTTAGCGTCTTCATGTATTGAACCACCTCCTGTTATCGCACCAGTACATACTCCGATATTGAAGCAAACAGTTCCGGCAACTCAACATAAAGTACCGGAAGTGAAAGTGACGCGTAAGAAAGCCGTCATAAAAGTGAAAACAGCGAATCCATTTCAAAAGCCAGCATTTGAAAAAAATAATAAAACCTCTGTCAAGTACGATATGGACACCACCGAGCAGCATGTAGACGAATACGTTGAGAAGAAAACAACGAAACGAAAATTATATTCTACTTTCATTGAAGATGATTACTCTGATTCTCCTTTAATAAATCGGCGAAACACTTCAGATGCGAGAGACCAAGTTTTTGGTACCATTTGGCAATATTCAGTCAACCAAGGATATACTGAAACCGAAGCGGATGAATTTGCATTGAACGAAGCTGGCGATACATTGGATGAGCTGACGCCCCAAGTACGAGCGACGGAACCAACAGAACAAGCGCTCCAAGCGTCCATTGCCGATGATTTCAAAATGTCGAGAAGGATATCAGCACAATTGTTTCCGTACCAGCGTGACGCGATGACTTGGTTCTGGAACCTTTATAAGCAAGGAACAGGTGGTATTCTTGGTGACGAAATGGGACTCGGTAAAACGGTGCAAGTTGCTTGTTTTTTAGGAGCTATGAAGCAATGTGGATTGCTAAGTCCGAGTATCATATGTTGCCCCGCCACGACTATTTCTCAGTGGGTTTCAGAATTGAATAAATGGGCTCCTCATTTAAGACTCTTAGTTATGCATTCTGCAGGAGAGGCTCTGAATCGAGGAATTTTTCAAAAGAATGGACTCATTAAATCCATTTTAAAAAACGGTGATATTTTGATCACCACCTACAACGGATTTGTATCTTCGCAGGATCGAATTTTTAAAAGAAATTCTTGGGGTTATATTATACTGGACGAAGGTCACAAGATTCGTAATCCGGATGCCGAAGTGACGATTGCTTTCAAGAGAATGCCAACTGTTCATAGGTTAATTTTGAGTGGGACCCCAATTCAAAATAATCTACGGGAACTATGGTCGCTGTTTGATTTTGTAAGTCCTGGTCGATTGGGAACGTTGCCAACTTTCAACACTCAATTCGTTATTCCCATCAATACTGGTGGCTATGCAAATGCAACTGAGAGCCAATTGCGGATGTCCTATCAATGTGCACAAGTCCTAAAAACATCCATTGAACCTTTTTTATTGCGAAGAATGAAAATAGATGTTGCTAAATCGCTGCCGAAAAAAACGGATCAAGTTCTTTTTTGTAATCTTACAAAAATGCAACGGAGCATTTATGTAGAATTTTTACAAAAACCGGAAATTGAAGAGCTGATTCAAAACTCGAGACGCGGCTTAAGCAGCAAAAATACCTTCAAGTATATTCGTGCACTTCAAGATATTTGCAACCATCCAGATATATACCTCGACAAATACGATATGGAATGCGCTGATTTTGAAATTTCTACGCCGAACGTCTCGAAGTTGGTTTTAAGATCTGGTAAATTAATGGTTCTTCGTTTGCTGATGTCTAAATTCAAAGAACAAGGACATCGACTGCTTCTGTTTTCTCAGGGCCGACACATGCTAAATGTGTTAGAGACTTTTGTAAACGAACAAGGGTATACCTATCTTCGAATGGACGGTACAACTAATATCAAATCAAGACCGTCACTAGTAGACTCATTCAACAAGGATGACAGTATCTTTGTTTTTCTATTAACTACAAAAGTGGGAGGCCTAGGTATCAACCTCGTAGGAGCAAATCGTGTTGTACTTTTTGATCCTGATTGGAACCCCAGTACTGATGCACAGGCAAGAGAGCGAGCTTGGAGAATAGGACAGAAAAAAGATGTCACAGTTTATCGATTAATTACCAGTGGTACCATTGAAGAAAAGATGTTTCATCGACAGATATTCAAACATTATCTTACCAACAAGATATTGGCGGATCCCAAGCAACGTATGCAATTCAAATATTCGGATATGCGAGATCTATTTACGTTGGGCGACGTAAGCACAGAAGAAGACGAGTACCAGATGAAAGGTTTTGGAGCCAAAAAGAAAGCCAAACAAAGTAGCAGCAGCAAATCTAGGAAGAAAACCGTTGACGTGGGCCAAGAAATCGAGTCCGCGGAAATGTCTTTGTCGAAGGACACTGCTACCAGCCTCATGTTCCAGCACGGAAAGGTTGACGATCAATTGGAGAACGATGATGACAATAAGAATATCTTGCAGTCTCTGTTTGAAAGCGGAGCTTCCTTCAGGCATGCCTTTAATCACGACGTGGTTGAACGGTCTCAACGTGATCAACGGCTGTTGAATTTGGAAGCAGCTAGAATATCAAGACGCGCTTCGGAAACGTTGCTACGTGAACAACAAGCTCTGCGACGTGATAGTTCTAATGTCCACATCCCCACCTGGACCGGGATCAACGGCTCGGCAGCAGTGTTTGGAGGCTCCACTTCGTCAGAAATATTGGGTTTACTTCGCGAGGATGGAGGAGGCGATCTTACACAGGATGATCCCCATATGAAACTTAGTAAGGAGCTGAGAACTTATTTGAAGCAGAAGAATCGAAGTACAGCTGACATTTTGCAAGATTTTAACTCCTTCACCTCCTTAGTAAATGCTGAAACCTTCAAGCAAATTCTATGCGCCTTGGCAGAACAGGAAGGCAATTTGTGGGAGTTGAAACCAGAATTTCAATAACGACGAATAAGACTTTCCGTCGTCTATGCTTTTATTTCAAACCAAATTAAGTTTAGAGTTGAACAATTCAATAAAACGGAGATTCGAATTTCAAACCAAATAGTTTTTATTATTCTTATGGATTTGCAGCTGCCCTCCTTTCTTCAGAGTATTTGTCGTGATGCACATATGTATCGCCAGAGAACACTTTGACCCAGCCATCTTTTTGCACATGATACACATTATTAACACCTCCACTGTATGCGTCACGATACGTCGCATGGTAGATAGCCCGTTTTCCCAACTCGATGGCTTCTTCATCAGTCATATCGAATCGATATCCAGTATCAATAATACCATAGGCGTAGGTCCCTCCAGAACCAACGCAGAAATACGGTCGATCACTGTCAGCTTTGCATCTTGTTCCATCATTATCAACGTAGTACAGTTGAGGACCAGTCTTATCCCAACCAGTGATCATTGTACCCATCGAGAGGCCCATGCCTTTGTAGAAAGCCATAGTATTCGCTAGCAGTTTAGAAGCAGCAGCAACTGAAATTCGTTCCTTGTTCCTCAGCTCATAAAGACGACATTGCATCCCTAGATTTCTCTCCCAGAAAAGACAATCGGCAGCACCTCCCGCCATGGTACCCAGAAGAAACGGATTGATCTCAATAACCTTTTTAACAGTTTGAGAACCAATATATTGACCTTGGGACGCTCTAGAATCCACTGAAACAATCACTCCACCTTTGTACTTGAATGCCAATGTCGTGGTACCTTTTGAGAATTTAACCTTTTGATCATTGTCTTCGTATGTTCCAGGGCTGAAATTAGACCGCACGAACTCGGCTGGGTTTTGAACACCGGGAAGTTGGAACGCCATGTCCATATGATTCAAAAGCATGTCCGCCCCAATGCTGAACCCTTCTTCCTTGAATACACCTTGGTTGGGCACTTGCAGAAAATCCATCGCTTACGACTTGGAATCAAAGATATTATGTTCCTTCTTCCTTATAACGGTACCATCACTAAAATTCATCGTATGACCGCTAATACCATCGTTAATGCTTTGTTCTCTCAGGTTCACTCACGGGGACCTAGCCTCAAATATATTCATAGCCCATATTATTTTTGGTTGGTACATTGTTCTAGCGATGATGATGATGAGGCACAGGCTGATTAAAGCGACTTCCATTCGAAGATTCATGAGCACAGAAGTGAGACCAGATTCGTGGTTCTCCATCAAGGGAGATGCCAAGGATGGGCGGGCCGCTTACTTGGACATGCAGGCAACGACTCCTTTGGACCCGAGGGTGCTCGACGCCATGTTGCCTAGTATGACTCAAGGTTACGGGAATCCGCATTCGAGGACACATGAATACGGATGGACAGCTGAAGAGGGAGTGGAGAAAGCTCGTGGTCAAATTGCTTCGTTAATTGGAGCTGATCCCAAAGAAATTGTATTTACTTCAGGTGCAACGGAATCCAACAATCTAGCAGTGAAAGGTGTGGCTCAATTCTACAAGAACAGAAAGAAGCATATCATCACCACTCAAACTGAGCATAAATGCGTGCTAGATTCGTGTAGGCTTCTAGAGACCGAAGGATTTGAAGTCACTTATCTTCCCGTCAAGCAGAATGGAATTTTGGACTTGGATTCATTGAGATCCGCCATCAGACCAGGAGAGACATCTATTGTGTCAGTTATGGGAGTGAACAATGAAATTGGAGTTTTGCAACCACTTGCAGAGATTGGTGCTATCTGCCGAGAGAATAAGGCCTTCTTCCACACCGACGCTGCTCAAATGTTTGGTAAGATGCCTATTGATGTGAACTCCATGAAGATTGATTTGATGTCCATATCGGGACACAAGATATACGGACCTAAAGGAGTTGGTGCATTGTACGTACGACGACGCCCTAGAGTGAGACTGGAGGCGCAGATGAGTGGTGGTGGCCAAGAGAGAGGGTTACGCAGTGGTACCTTGCCTTCCACTCTTTGCATTGGACTTGGTGCTGCTGCCCATATTGCTGAGCAAGAAATGGAGAATGATACGAAATGGGTGAACTTTTTAAGCGACCGATTGTACAACGGTATCTGCAGTAAGCTTGATCAAGTCATTTTAAATGGGGACAAAGAACAAAGATATCCGGGCAACTTGAACCTTTCTTTTGCATACGTTGAAGGAGAGTCTCTCCTCATGTCACTGAAAAATATTGCAGTGTCGTCTGGCAGTGCTTGTACCTCTGCATCCTTGGAGCCATCGTATGTTCTCAGAGCCATCGGGGTAGACGAAGAACTCGCGCATACATCCATTCGATTCGGGATTGGACGTTTCACCACTCTGGCGGAAGTTGACATGGCCATCGACTTGTGCATCAAGCATGTGTCTAGGTTGAGAGAAATGAGTCCTTTGTGGGAGCTGGTCCAAGAGGGCGTGGATTTGAAAAGCATTCAATGGACACAAGATCACCATTAATGAAAGCAATGGAGTGAACTTGGATTTTACTATTATAAAAGAATAACTAAATTTATTATAGATTGAGGTATCGCTTGAATTCATCTTTGGAGATGACACCATCACCGTCTACATCACAACCTTGCACAATGAGATGGACTTCTTCGCTGCTCAAGAATGCACCGAGTCCTTCCTTGTCAGATCTAAGAGCTTTCTCCATCTCTTTTGTTGTCACTTCACCATCACCATCTCTATCAACTCGAGCGAATATCACATCAGCATCAAATTCCTTGGTTTCTTTCAACACATCTGCTGTTTTGATGAGCAAATCCTTAATGAATGGATCTACAGGCTCGATTACATTGCGGAATGTATACTCTCTAGACTTCCTCTTAGCTTCCATATCATCCACCTCATCATCTGGTTCTTGCAAAAAGATCTTTCTGTGGAAGTAATCTTGTCGTTCCAATTGAATCTTAACTTCACCAGGCACATCAGGAATAAGAAAATCAACGAACACCTTCATGGTCAATACGAAACCAACGAAGATAACCCACAGCCATACTCTATTAGCAGGAGTAATGCTATCGTCAAAGTAAGTGGAAGTGAAAAGAATAACACTGGCATTGGAAAGCACGGCAATAATTCCCATAACCTTGAAAATAGTCTCCCAAGTTCCAATATCTTGAGCTTCTGGAACGAAAGGTCTACGCGACAGTTTGCACACTTTGTAAGAGTCAACCTTCACTTCGAGCAAGTTATTCAATAATGCAAGCAGTGGGGCGATTGGGAATGCAGCCACAAAAAGAGTAACGTATCCAAATTGCAATGCGATTTCTAGATAATCATCAAATGGAGTTTCATACTCCTTCAATAGCAACTGACGTTCACAAGGGGACATCATACGTCTCCTCAAAGCTAGAGTTTCAACAGCAACTTCCAAATCTTGTTTTTCTTCAACATCCTCATCAGGGTTTTTTGAAAATCCAACAGCATTTCCGACTGCTTCAACACCTACTTGAGCTTCATGTGCTAGACCTTTCGCACCGTTCGAAACAGCCTTAGCATGTGCTCGAACATCCATCATTCGTTTGAATGCCTGGCTCAAAAAAGGAATACCAATCTCCAATGTGTTGTTCACGATGATCTGGGATGCAAAGATAATGAACAACGAGTATGAAAGACTTCCGTAACATCTATCATTCGCGATGAGCAATTCTTTAGAGGCATCGGTTGTTAAATTTGCAGCAATCAACTCAGCGTCAGCAATACAATATTGAGTTACACCAAGAATATCCATACCCTTTCTAATGAAGGCCATGTATGTGAGGGTAGCATAACTATTAATGAAACTGAATACAAATGTTTTCGCAATCAAATGATCTTCATATTGAATTTCAGTACGATGGTTCTCCCAATCATTCAGTTGTCGAGCTACGTTTTTGTAAACATTTCCGAGTACAATAATCGCGATGGAATTGATAACTAGCGCAATTTGAGGCGCAATTGACGGAGGAATGATTCCCAAGTCGAATTTGTCAGCACTCATGTACACCTTCAATACCAGAATCGCCCCAATAGCAGCCACCACCACAACAACGAAGAAGAACAGAACATTCAAAGAAACCATCGCTTTAGCCAAGAAGCTTTTCTGACTGTAATATACCTCAGATTTACCGGTAACAGCTGAAGGAATTTTATGCGTTGGTTTAAATTGCACACGTGTATCTTCCCTACTTTCGAAATCGGACATGCCCCACTTCAGTGCAAGACGATTCTGTTTGCGTTTCCAGAATTCGATAAGAAGAGTTGACCAAAAAGATATAAACAAGGCAAAAAAAGGACTTTCATCCACCTTGGTGTACAATTCCGTATGAAAGCTCAAAGTGCCATTCGTATCTGTCACAATGATCGCTGAAGCGCCTGGCCCTACGACGTTGAAACTGCCTGTGGCATTCTTCATGTTGATCATTTGATGAATAAAGATAATGGTGCCCAACAACGCAGGTACCGTTAACCACAACGTGTAGTGTCCGAGAAATGCAAAGTACAATGCAATCTTTTCACCACAGAAATCGCGGATATCGTTCAGAGGTTGCCTCCATGGACGTCTGTCGGTCTCCCATTTTTTAAAAAGCAAGTCAGAAGTCATTTCCCGTCGAAGATGAGAAGTAGTTCCAAGCTGCAACGGAAAAGCAGCCTCGATTTTCTTTTCAAAGATGTTTGACTTGATGTCCAACCCTGCGCCTCGTACTTTGAAAGTTGCATTTTCAGTAGTAGCTCCTTGAATGATATCCATAAGCAACTTGATTCGATCAGCAGATCGTAAGATACTTCCATCATTGTAGCTGTGATAAATGGATACTTTGTGATCGTTGAAGATACGAGTCTCCCAGTTGATCGAATACCGTACGTGGATGTCTTGAAAAGGATTCATGCCAGATTGTTTTTTGATGAACGCACCAGCTGACTCCTGGCTTAGTTCCTTCCACTTTCCAAAATCTTTGTAGAGAAACTCTTCATCAGAGTCGATTTCGTTCTTGTAAGGGTAATCCAAGTAAATGGGAGCTCTATGAGCTTCGCGAGTTTCGGCAACTTTCTTCAAAGCATGAGAATCAACTCGAAGTTTGAGCTCTGAGATATCCGCCTGTTTCAAAAGCCTATTGTCGGAAGCCCCCACTTTACAAAAGATGGTTGTTTTCGAGGTGCTGTAGAACAGAGTGGTTCGTAGGCCAGCGGTCAACAGCGACCCGATGATGTCTTCCCTATCAATCGCAAGCTCCTCTTCACTTCTTCCCTTCACTGAGGTGGGAAATGCGAGGCATAGTATCCAGTGCGACTCCAATCTGTCACCCATGTTGAGAAATGTGATTGTGTCTTTTTCAGCCAACGAAAAAAGTGTGAAGTGTGTACTACTCCTATAGTAAACTATAACTAAAATTGTGTAAGCGGACCAGCCGTTGTGCTTGGATTCCAGCGCGAAGTAAAAAAAATAAAAAAATACACACTCTGCTGCGTGCGCACCGACTTGTTTTATTGGTGTTGATCAATGGCTGAAGAAGAGACAGGAACGTTGGCTATGGCTATCTTCGATTTCGAAGGTATCCGCGACGATAACTTGCAATTCAAACAAGGCGACATCATCACCATAATCAAGATGGACGACAGCGGATGGTGGAAAGGCATGAACTCGTCGGGGAAGTCTGGTATTTTCCCGTACAACTATGTCGAGTTACGCGATGAGGTGGGAGCGTCGTTTCCCATTATGCGTGCGCTATTTGATTTCCAAGCTCCTAACGAACAAAGCATTTCGTTCCAGAAAGGGGACTTGATTACAGTAGTGAAAGAACTATCGGTAGATTGGTTCCTAGGACACATCAAAGGAAACAGTCAACAACAGGGCCACTTTCCTGCCAACTATGTTGAGAAAACAGATATGGAGGACAACGATCGATCAAAGGCCGAGAAGAAAAGATGGTCGAATGCCAAAAAAGATCGTAAGAAGGAAGCTGATGCAGCAACCAAGAAAAGAGAATCGGTGGCAAAGAAGCTTCAAAAAGAAGAGAAAAAGAAAAAAGAAGACGAAAATTCACAGCGGGAAAGAGAGATGTTGGTGCGTGAGAAGCAGCAAGCAGAGAGTAGAGCACGTGAAGCGGAAGAAGAACTGGCACGAGTGCGAGCCGAAGCGGAACTGTTGAAGAAAAAGCAACTGCAATCGAAAGCAAGATCCTCGGTGAGACAGACAAGCAAAATGAACGAGGCAAGAATGTCCGTCAGGCAAAAAGCGAATGCCACTGCGATCAAATTTCAAGGGATGGCACCTGGCCCCCCACCACGGGAGCCAGACAAACAAGCAGATATTTTTAAAGTTGAAAGACCTGCATTTGAAGAGGGTTACGTCTCCATAGAAGCTGCTGATGAAGAACCTCTTTTGATACAAGAAGAAGCCAGTGATAAGCGAGGAGGTAAGCCTAAGGGCAAGCAATACAAGTATAATTCAAAATTCGCCAATCTCGGCGGAGGTTCGAAATGCGCCAAGTGCAACGAATCAGTTGGTTTCGCAGATAAAGTCAAGGCATTGAATGCGGAATGGCACACGAACTGTTTCACCTGTTCAACTTGTTCTGTGGTATTGCGACAAGGCGAATGGAGAGATGGGAAAGGAAATCCTTATTGCAAAGTATGCCATGCCCAAGGGTTTGGGCCCAAAGGATTTGGTTTTGGGGGTAGCTTAGCACCAACCTATGCTGCAGGCAAAGCTGATGCAACAGTGGATAGAACCACTGTTTATCACATCGAAAAGACAAATTAAATTTCAATCTACCTTTGTATCTGCATGACTTTGTTGGTACCTTTTAGCGCAACAGCCCGCATGTCTTGATAATCTTTATCCAGAGTTCCGTCTAGTTTGGAGTCTCGATTTGACTTGACTCGCTTGGTCAATTTCGAAAGTCTTATTTTGGCGATATCTCCTAGTCGAGTTTCCATATCCGGGAAATCTATCAACGATGCCAGCAATGCATTCTTGGATAGCACATGTAGTGTTGTTGTGGTTGCAGCCACTACATTCGCAGTTCTCCTTACAGGAAGCAATAGTGACACTTCCCCAAAAAAGCATCCTTCGCCTACGGTTGCTATGTGGGTATCTGGAGCTCCATTGAGACCTTCCACAAAAATATTCACTGATCCCTCAAACACAAAGAACATACTTTCTCCTGTTGTACCTTGCTCAATCACCACATCCATTTCAAATGCCAACATCGGAGAGAGCTTTGAAGCAAGAGACGAATTAAATCCATTCCCTGAATTCCTGAAGAATGGTACTTTCATAAAAAGCTCTTTCGAATTGTAAATTAGAATTTGACGCTGTAAAGCTGGACTCAAATCTTTCATAATTTCATTTTCGTCAAATACTTTTCCGTCTGCATACCTCAAAGAATAGTAATCGCGAACTTTGTCTCGCAATTCCCCTGGAAGATGTTTATTTTTCATGTATTCGTTCAACTGCTGAGATTTTTCAGCAAATAATCTAGATGCGTAATTCATTGAAAAGATGATCGACGAAATATTTGAAATCATAATGGCATAAAAGATACTTCCCATATACATGCTTGCAAGTGTGACCCACATTTCAACTGCACACCAATCATCGTTCAAATCAGTGCATCCTAAATTGGTAATCGGAGCAACATCGTAACCAACTCCAATCATTTGACCTAAAGCTTTATACATGGACCATGAATATTGTACATGCCAATTCATTTTGTCGATCGCTCCTTCATAAACCCAACTACCTGGTGGAAATTCCATCAAACGACAAATCATGAATTGCAAGCATCCAATCCAATGCGCGGTAATTAACAAATAACAAGTGAGTTTACCCATTCTCAATGTGCCATCGCTTATTCGGATTTTGAAAAAATCTTCCATTTTCCGCCGGTAATATAGCAAGTATTTCGCCACTCGGCCCATACGAAGAAGACGAAACAGTTTGGTCATCCTCAATAATTTAATCAGCTTTAGACTTTTACTCCCTCTGCTGATGGAGCTTTGAGTGTCAATAAATCCCTCCAGAATCACATCAATTGGAACTGAAGAAGCAATGTCAGGAATAAACCATCCACTTATATAATTTGTACAAATTCTTCGGTGTTTCATCCAAATCACTCCGTCGGTGTCATAGAAACCGGTGAAAAAATTCTTGATAACATCAATGCAAAAAAACGAATCCATGACAAGGTTAAACGAGTATAAAGTCATATACACTTCATCAAACGCCATCGATAATGGCAAGGAAATAAGTGTGATAAACAGAAAAATGGAAATCATGAAATCCCATGCAACATGGAAAGCTGAGTCAGGATGAATTAAATACCATTTAATCCTCAGCATATCAATTTGCTCTTCTGGCTTCCATAGATTTTTCACCTTTTTAGTGAACTTGGTAAATAAACGCTGGATACTTAATCCTTCATTGCCAGTCTTGTCATCCATGGTAACACTGTACCATTCGGCTAATTCCAAAAACGATATTTGACCATCTTGGTCATTATCAATCTCTCGAATAAACCTCTGAATATCTGCGGTTTTAATTTCTGAACTCATCTCAGTTGTCAAATAGGAAGTTAATTCCTCAATATCGACATTACCTGAATCATCGTAATCGTACTTGCGAAATGATTTATATAAATCTGGATATTTCCTTTGAAAGAATTGGGTTCGTTTTTCCTCGTTCTCATTAAAATCGCTATCGAGCGAATTATGTCTAGGTGACTCTAGGATACTGACAGTAGTATTGAATCGCCTACTGGACGGAAATACCACTGATGACTTCTTGTTTCGTGAGAAGTTAGGCATGTGGAAAGAACTTCGTCTTCTTTCTGCTGGTTGAAATTCAATTCTATTCAAACGGTTCGTGCGGTGCTCATAAGTTTCATCAAATTCATCACGTAGCTCTAAAAAATCATTCACCGTTGCATCATCTCCTATACTTGTTCTTCGACTGCCGGTGCGATCGACCCATGAATTCTTCTGGTTCTGAAATAGATTCGGCTGGTTTTGAAATTGAGACATATTCAACATAATTTCGGCGGCCACCAATTTGGCAAGACTTCGCTGGTCTTCTATACCGAACTTCAACTCTGGGCTGCGGGATTTCGATTCTTCAACTTGGCTGTAGGGCAAATTCATCGGCGGGAGTGAAATAGGAATCGGACGAGGGAGCTTAGTGTCTCGAACGATTTTTAACACCTGCTCTTTCGCTTCCAATGATCTAGCGGATGGTGGGCCATTCCCGTCCATCACACTGGAATTAGTAGTAGGATCAAAGTAGCCGTTGGGTACTTCAACGCAACACAGGGGGGCCATCCTCACAAGGATGCGATCCATTTTATTTTACCTGGTACAATTTGCATTGAAAAGTTAAAACAGATTGTTGGAATTCTTTGATCATGAAGCCCTTTCTTTTTCTTATAAAGGAGACAGTAAAAAAAGTTTACTAGCAGCAATATAAGAGTGTCACAACTTTCCACGTATAAAACCGAAAGATGTATGACACGAGTCTGCAGTATTAAGCTTTTACTCCCAGAATTTGGAAGGTATTATATCGTGTACGAGTTATTATTTTCATTGTGCACTTCACTTATAGTATTCATCAAGCATGCCTCTTGATTCGTATTTTGAGTGAACTTTTTTAAAGTGAGCTGCTCCTATTTATAATAAAACAATCTTGTTCAAAAGGTAAACATATATCCTTCCTGACACTTCAAATTCAGAGAACAGAGAATCAAATTCCTTTTGAGAAATATTGGAAATATTTCTTCACTGAACTATTGCTGATTCTTTATTGGAAGTTCGTTTGCAACCTTTAATTCATCAAGAGTATGAATCTGAAGCCACATCAATGCATGATTGCGCTTGTTTTGTATCCTTCATCTTTCGTGCATGGTTCAAAGATGACTTCTTGCAACCGAACTGAAGCCATGTCTTGCTCGGGAAACGCATCAAAGACAGAAACCTGTACGGAAATACAAACATACTTGGAAGGAGTATCCTCTTGCATAGAAGATGCTCATTGCGATCCATCTGATGTTGTGAAGACCTTTTGTAAAGAAGTTGAGTTTCTTCTTTGTTCCTATTGCAAAAACATGGCCAACTCTGTGACTCAAATTTCAATTGTTGCGTTTACCATTTTAACCATTGCATTGAATTTTTAAAAACCACGAAATGATGATGTTTTATCTCCGTAGTATTATTATTTTCCCATCCTGACTTTGCTACGCATCCTTTGCATATATATTTAATAATAATCTATTGATTCTATTCCGACAAGAGAGAGGGGGTCGTACCGACTCTTTAAAAAGTGTACCATCGACTTTGTTGTGGGATACATAACATGGTTCAAACATTATCCATGGCCCGAGGGGAAGAAGCTCATAACTGGGTTGCTGGAGAAATTGCCAAGCTACTGGAAGTGATATATGGTATAGGTGAATTGATGAATTGGAAGAAAAGAGACACTCGCGAAATTGCGATATCTTTTGGCGAGTTGTTCGACGAGTACGAGAAAATATCCGATTCGCTGGTTGGAATTTTGAATCGAGCCCGAAAACGAGGTTTTGTTCATTACAAAACTGGAACATCAGGACTCCTTTTTTATGGCAGGGATAATGACATCGTCATAACGCTGACAACATCTGGAGTCAACCATATAAAGAGGATAGTAAAAAATAGAAATACCAACAGAAAGAGAAAAACGCAATTGATTATTAATAGAAGCACTGCTCCTGAAAAATCTGCTGGAAATGCAATAGCAGAATTTTTGAAGTCTTCGTCGATTCCTGTTGAGAAAACGAGGATTACTAATAAAAAAACGTCTCGCAAACGAATAGAAACCGTTCAATGACTTGAATCGCTTTAAAGTTGGAATGAATTAGCGTTTGATGGTTTCTATCCATTACTTTTTAAAATAATCGTTGTTTTTAAAATAATCCTATTTCCCTTCTCAGCCTGAGTTAAAACTAGTCCCATTTTCCTTCTCAGCCTGAGAAATGAGCTATGAAGCGGCTGTTTTTTATTTAATTAATTAAATCAACAAAATTTGACTTTTTGAAGCATTGCAAGTAGTGGATAGAAGCCACCAAATATTAATTTCTTAAAAAACAAGAATATCTTGTTATTGAAAGAAAGAGTCTGATGACAATCTGTGAGGTGACCAGAAGCAACAACATTATGTGGAATCACTGAATTCACGCCTTTTCATGCTCTTTTTTTTTCGTTCTTTTTTGTTGCAGCTTTTGGTTGATGGAAGGTCGAGGAACGATTGCCGCGTTCTTCTGGCTCGGTATTGGCACATTGTTCCCTTGGAATGCTTTTATTACAGAGAGCGACTATTTCCTACGCAGATTCGCTGGATCCCCTTTCGAAAACACCTTTGAAAGTGCGTTTGGCCTGGGATACAATGGAGCTAATTTAGTATCTCTAGTGCTTTTGCTATTCGTCAAGCAATTCTTCAGCGACAGACACCTTATCGTGATACCTCTTCTTACCACGGGTATGGTATTCGCGCTAACAGCTTGGATATCATTGATTCAAGTTCATTCCTCGTTGTTGTTCTTCGCCATGACCATAACTGGAGTTTGTCTCGCTGGCGTTATGAGTGCTCCCATCGTTAGTGCAGTGTGTGCACTTGCAGCTCAGCGTTCTAAATCCGCATCTTCAGCGATATTTATTGGTCAAGCTTTTGCCGGAGTAGTCACTTCAATCGTGAGCCTTATTACAGTTAAATCTTCACCAATGCAATCAAATTTCTGCAATAACAGCTCTACTTGGTTTGTTAATACCACACACAATTCTAATTTGCTAGCTGATTATGAAATTGACTGGGGGGCGTTTGTCTACTTCGCTGTAGCGTTCCTTGTTTCCATCTCGTGTATACTTGTTTACGTATTTCTCCCTGGTAAAACTCCGATAACTGAAGGTCTAGGAGATGAATATTCTATTATGGAAGAGCATCCATCACTATTTGCACATCCGTCATCTCGAAGCAGCACCATCATTGCTGGTGATTATGAGCCCTTGCTGGAAGTTCCAGATATCGTGAACAGTTTGAACGCAACTCGCGAAAGTGATTTAGGTGCGGAAGAATACAATGGACGACACTTCAATAGACTTCCACCACAAGAGTCGTGGGACATCAGCACTGTTTACCAGGTATGGAGAATTACCTACTATCCGGTAACTGCAGCGTTGACTGTCTATCTAGTCACCTTGTCCATATTTCCAAGTATGACAGCTTTCACCGAATCAACGCACCGATGCGAACCTGGCTCAGGTAGATTTGTGAATGATCTGTTTGTGCCGTTTTTATTCTTGCTGTTTAATTCAAGTGATTTGATTGGTAGAGTGTGTCAAGGTGTATATCAACCGTTCCGCTGTAAATCACTTTTGCGTTTGGCACTTTTACGGTGCATTTTCATTCCGCTGTTTTGGTTTTGTCAAGTGAAGGATAGTCAGCTCAATGTACTGTTCGATCACGATGCATTTCCTATCATGTTTACTGCTCTATGTGGCTTCACCAATGGCTTCATAGGATCAGGTGCCATGGTTCTTGCAGCAAGATTAGTTCCTTCCGCGCACAGGGATTTAGCATCCACACTTTCCGTTCTAGCACTCACGTTGGGGTTGACTTTGGGCTGCATCGCCAGCTATGGTTCTGTATACATCGTAGTCGGAAGTTAATAAACATAACGGAATTTCATGTTTAGATAATAGAAAACAACATCAGCAGCTTCTTGGAGATGTAAAACGAAGCGAATATACGGCTTGAAATGGATCAACCTGACCAGCTTAAAATCTCAAACATAGATGGTTCAGAAGTTCGAGGCACACTGGGCTTCCCGTAGACCCTTGGTTTCTGTACGATCACCTCTATTTCTTCTTCTTCTTCATCCGTAACTGGTCCAGGAGGTACGGAGTCTTCATGGTGTTGAATTAAACTACTAGTATGTCTCAAATCATTGGCTCGTTGAGCTGTGTCATAAACTTGCTTTTTACCTTCTCGATTTTCAAGCGCCCGGACATTAAAAGTTTTCATCATGTTACTTGCTACTGAAGGATTCGTGTTCCCATTTCCAAAATTATGTGGCAAAGGTTTTTTGAAAATGCGATTCCAAGATGTATCGGGAAGCTCACGAGTCACTTCAACAACTCTGCTACTCGTCGACTCACTTCTCCTTGAATCTTGTTTTTCATCTTCCAATGGCGGTATCACAAATATCTCTTCAACATCGCCTTCCATAACTGCATGCCCGTCCTTTTGAACGATCACCCAGCTGTCGTTGATAGGCTTTCTCTTGCGTTGCTTTTTATTACGAGGTGCTTTAAAAGCTCGCTGCGATTCAGTCAGCCACATCGAAAATTAAATTTTGAATCTAACGACATCATTTTTTATTTTTTTTTATTTTTTTTTAAACAACAACAAAAATCGATTTTTTAAAACTACTAGTATTGGATAAAAGCCATCAAATGCTAATTTCTTAATAAACAAGAGTATCTTGTTGAAAGAAAAGAGCCTGATGGCAA
>Ga0105055_10004825_pt1 | contig 19430 bp, 9 predicted proteins | sample BON03_FD_78090 | JGI IMG/M metagenome (GOLD analysis project Ga0105055, IMG submission 78090) | Freshwater microbial communities from Lake Bonney liftoff mats and glacier meltwater in Antarctica - BON-03 | ecosystem: Environmental > Aquatic > Freshwater > Ice > Glacier meltwater | place: Lake...
ATAAATGTTTTGTGCACAACTTCCAACTTGCTTACCATGATTCTTCAATTGAATTGAAGACTGATTCAAGAATGATCTCGAAAATTCTTGGACGATCGTTTTGGCTACGAAATATATTAATAGTAATTGGAATACAGCTGTATCTCAACTCTTGTATTCCTTTATTTAGAATAAATTAAACGGCTAGTAGTATAGATCACGCTATTGGGTGTATGGCCAAGAATATAAATTGAGAACTTCTAATTATTTCAAGTAAAACCAGGAACCATACAGAATTGAAACGTCGTTTGAGTGATTGAGTTTAAGCCTCGGAACAATCAATAATTACACACTTGTTGTTGTGTCTCCTGTTGATCATCGATTTCTGTATCCACCATGGGCGTGAAAAGCTTGATGAACCACGTGAATTGCGGATGCGAAACAAAAAATATTTCGAAATTTGTCGATCCAAAGCAACGACTGGGTAGAGAAAAAAACTGTAAAAATTCACTTGATTTTTAACCTAAAAAAAATATCTGGAAAGATTAAATTGAAGTAGTTGTAACGATGGCCACCCCCTTGCTAGACATTGAAACTCAGCACAAGGACATGATCCATGATGCTCAGTTAGACTACTACGCTAAGAAACTCGCAACGTGTTCGTCTGACACAACTGTCAGGATCTACGACATTCATGGAGATCATCAGTACCAACCTTCTGCTGAGTTGCTGGGACATGATGGTCCAGTGTGGCAGGTTGCATGGGCTCATCCTAAATTTGGAACGGTTCTTGCTTCTTGCTCTTTTGATGGGAAAGTGATCATTCATCGAGAGCAACCAGCTGGAAAGTGGCAGCAAATATTTGTTTACCAAGAACTTCAATCAAGCGTCAATTCTATCGCATGGGCTCCTCAAGAATATGACTTGTGTCTAGCCTGCGTAACATCTGATGGTAAGATATCAGTACTGTCGCATAATTCTAATGATATGTGGAATGCTAAGGTTTTTAGTGGTTCTGACCTTGGCATTAATTCGATTTCATGGGCGCCTTATGGTCAATCCGACAAGAAACGTTTTGTTACTGGCGGATGTGATAAAAAAGTGAAAGTATGGGTACTTGAAGAAGACCAATGGAAAGTAGAACATGAGTTGGTTCAGCACAGCGATTGGGTAAGAGACGTTGCCTGGGCTCCGAGTATTGGTTTACCTTCTAGTACCATTGCAAGTTGTTGTGAAGACGGCAAAGTTATCATATGGTCGCAATCTAACGAATCATGGGTTCCTAAAATCATCAAAGGCAATTCAGATAAATCGCCTCCCGTATGGCGTGTTTCGTGGTCGGTAACTGGAAGCGTTTTGGCTATTTCAGCTGGTGATTCCGAAGTCACGTTGTGGAAAGAAACCCTTGATGGGGAATGGATTCAAATTAGTGATGTACAAGAGGCCACTAAACCTGCTCCTGTTGCCGAACCGATGCAATATCAAGCTGACTACTCTCAACAGCAGTACCAACAAGACTATTCGCAACCACAACAGCAACAACCTGATCCATACAATCCGCCTCACTACCAAACTGGTGGATCCCAACAACCTCAGTACAATGCACAGCAGGGTAACATGTACATGCCACCGCAAGCCTATCCTCAACAGCAGGCGTATCCTCCAAATACTGGGTACAACGGACAACAGCAACATGCTCCTCCACCTGTGGCATATCCGCCTAGATACTAACTTGGAACAAGAAAAGAAGATTCGACAAATAGTTTTATTTATTTTGACCATCTCCACGATATATGGACTGGAGTATTTGCACTGCACTAACTTTAGTTTCTTCAAGCTCTTTTTTTAGCTGGAATACTTGACAGCGCAGCAGCTGGTTTTCATCATCATCTGCGCTATCCACTTTTACTCTGTTGCACATACATGCTATCTTGCTAGCAATAAGTTCTTCTTCTAAATGTTTCTTTTCAAGCTCAAAAAAATAAATTTCGCGGTGCAAGCTTTGCATCGATCTGGCACTAGCATCATTTTGTTCTTGGAGCTGTATATTCATTTGCCTCACCGAAGACATTTCTTCATTTTGGGACTCGCTATCTTTTTGTGTACATGATGCACTGTCGTATTGCAAACGTTCCAATAATAATTGATTCTCTTCTTCCAATTCCTTGGACTTGCCCTTGACGAGATTCATCTCATTCCTCAACCTCTTAACCTTAACAGTGAGAGAGGCATTCGACATTTTTTCCTTTTCAACCTCGCTTCCTCGTTGTTCTGCTAAAACAGTTACTTGTTCTAAATCACGGAATATAGATTCTTTCTCATCTTTCCACTTGGATTCTTCTGCTCTGAATCGAATTTTCAATTCTTTGAGATCACGGCGATAGTTCTTTTCTTCGTGTCTTGAAACTTCATTTTTTCCTTGTGATCTTTCTAAAGCCAATAATTTCATGCGCCATTCCTGTACTTCTTTCTCTAACGCCATTTCGCGCTGTTGGTGCAACGACTCAATTTCAAACTCTCTTTGTTGCCATGAATTCGTTTCTGGTATTTCATATCTTCGAATGATTTTACCATTATGAATCTCACGTTTTTTTAGTCTTTTAAACATCTCCCGATAGTCTTCGTCCAATGGATGATCCCAGCAACTCTCCTCTGACTGCTCATTGTAATAGTAATTTTTCCCAGTTGTCGGATCCATCATTTCTATCCATGGCGAGGGGAGATCAGCAGCCAGCGCTTCTTCCGCTATCCACAAGTACTCGCCATCGGCCATCGGATCTATTCCCAATAATAGAGCATGCTCGGTCACAGCAGTTACCTCCATCTACGATTGCAACGGACACTTTTGAGGTACGCCCCCCATAAAAGATCCGTTATCTTTCATCCATCCTCGAAATGGGATTCTGGCCTAGGAAGAGAAACAAAAGCCAGCCAGTTGTTAAGAAGTCTCCAGAAGATCTCAAAATCAATAATCTTGAAAAATCCCGCGCCGATGCTTCTCTAAAAACAGATACTCTGAGCTCTAGTAAAATCAACTTGAAAGCGGTCGATGCAAACGAGAAGGGAACAATTGCGGAACCACCTGTTGAAAATAGGAATCAAAACAATACTGACGATATTTTAGTTGATGCAAATCAGCTTCCTACTGAAAGTCTTGCAGGTGAAAATCATTTTAATCTGCTCAAACCTGTCATTGAGCTAGAAGAAGGAAATATTCCTGAAACTGACTCGGTTGATTCCTTTGCGATTCAAAAAACAAATGAAGATATACCAGTAATAGAATTACAAAAAGCTATTTCTAAATTTGACTCGGTTGATTCCGTTTCAATGCAAAAGACAAGCGAAGATATACCAGTCATCGAAATACAAGAAGCTATTTTTAGATTTGACTCGGTTGATTCTGTTGCGATTCAAAAAACAAACGAAGATATACCTGTCATTGAATTACAAGAAGGAAATATTCTGGAAACTGACTCGGTTGATTCAGTTTCAATTCAAAAAGCAAGCGATGATGTATCCGTCGTTGAATTACAAGAAGAAGTTATTCCTGAAACTGACTTGATTGGGACCCTTGCACTTCAAAAGGACAACTCTGATAAAAAAACGCCAGTGGTTAAAGTTGAAATGAATACCTCAAAGGTCGCTTCACATAGATCAACTGATCACTTATCCTCTAGGAATCCTATTGAAAAAAAGGAGTCCTTATTATTGAAAACATTGGTTCCGGTAAAACCTGATTCTACTATTCGAAATAAACACCTTGAAACCTTGCGAGCTAGAAAAGCCAAGAGAAGTGAAATCAACCACTTGGACGCATTAAATTTTTATAAGATTGAAGAACAAGCAACTGCTGATGCTATTAACCGTATCATGGATGATGCACTAGCCGCTCGCAGTAGAATTGAAGCACAATATCGACGGAATGAAGATGACAACGACAGGTATAAACTTGCAACTAGATACAAAAAATTCAGCTCGCTACCAAAAACAAAATTCACACTGTTTCAAGAGCTATCTCGAGTACGGCAAGATTTGAAGACCTTACAAGAAGACCACCATTTAATGAAAACTGCATTGCGAAGCAAAAATGACAACCTTCAGAGTCGGTTTCAGGATCTGGAAGCACAGATGAAGGCTGAGGACACTGAAAAATTGTAAGTAATCTGGCAGAAATCGTAATCTATGGATCTTAATTTTCATGCCGGCAATAGAAATTTGAAAAAGAGTGTGCGAAGTTTGGAGCAGCAGAATCAAAGATTAACCTCCAGCATTTCTCACATTGAAGCTGCAAAGAATGCCCTGGAGAACAGCTTTAACAGTAAATTAAAGATAGCAGAAAAAAATTTTGACGAAGAAAAGCAAAATCTTATTTCTCAGAATGAAACATTGGATTTGAAACTAGATGAATTGCGTGGCATGCTAGCGAGACGTGATCTTGATGTCCTTGAAATGCAAATAGGAAATTATAACAGTCATTGAACTTAATTTACTCGAAATACAAATAAGGTTTCTAACAACAGCCCCTAAAATTGATGTCATCGCATTCTCTTTTAATAAAAAAATTACTTTCGGGCCACAATCATCTTGAATCTATTCGGCGCCGTAATTAAATCTCCATCTTCGTCGAAAGAGCAAACCCCCCCTTGGTCAACTAGTTGAAAGAAACGCTTTTCAGCTACTTTCAAAGCATCAGGTTTTGAAGTTCCAGCAAGCTCTATCAACGAAGGCAGTATGGCAATGCTGCCTGTTTAAAATTGAGTCGATCGATTCTTCCCCAGGTTAAAACAATATTCGTCTTTAAGGGTTGATTCAACAGCCATACCAGCGTTCTTTATCATTCCTTCCAATTAACCAGGTGCCGCCATTGACATTGGGTTTATCGGTGGAGCAGGCGGGGTGTTTCCATCCAATACCGTTGTCATGATGTCTTTGCGCAATTCCATGGCAATCAAGCGAACCCATACAGTAGTGATGAACGTCCCACCTGGCTTCAACACTCGGAAGAAGACTTCTCCGAAAGCCTTCTCAGGATTAGTTGCAAACATGAATCCGTAGCATGAGGTGACAATATCGATAGAGCCAGATTTAAATTGGCTCATGTCTTCCATATCAACAAGTTGGAATTGCGCGTTCGAAACTTCGTTTATACGGGACTTGGCCTTATCAAGCATGTCTTATGATATATCCGTTGCAATGACCGATGCGTCAGGCATTTTATGGGCAATCATACAAGCCGGTTCTCCAGGTCCAGTGGCGATGTCTAGGATGACGGGGCTGGATTTTCCACTTGAAGCTTTCAAAGTCGCTTCCAACATGCACTTCCACGGGCCATGAGGACCCGCAAGTTGTTTGAAAAGGGCTGCATACAAGTCAGATATCTCACCACCGAATAGGTTAGTGGACATACTTCTTCGTGGTTGTACAAAACGTCTACGTGCCATCTATACCCACTAGCTGTAGAGTTGAGACTAGCCCAACTTGTACTTTTTTATGAGTAGTTTAGCTAGTACATGTGCAGACGGATACTACCAACCTCCCGATGGATCAGGAAAGAAAGCATCTCGAGTGAATCAGTTTCAGAAAAGAAACGTGATCAGGTTCGAAATGATGTTCACTTGCTGGTGCTTGGGTTGCAAAAGAATTGTGGAATGTGGGACGAGATTCAATGCGCGCAAGGAACGAACTGGGAGTTATCTATCGACTCCAATATATCAATTCTCAATGAAGTGTGCGTCTTGTGATGAGATCTTTTTAATCAGAACAGATCCACAAAATGCAACTTATGAAATGGTCAAAGGACTAAGGAAAATGCGTAACCGTGAAGAACCGAACAAAATTGAAACTGGGCCAACAAGTTCTTTCTCGAAACTAGAGCAAATCAATGAAGCTAGCAAAGAAGATATTATCGTGCAGAAATTGATTGATAAGAATAGTGTGACCCAAAAAGATGATTATAAACTAAATAGCAAACTCCGACAAGCCAACCGTAGCGTGAGACACCAAGAGCACAATAACATGAAAGAAGCGGCTTCGTTAGGTTTGGCTGCTCCTCTGTTGCCGGAAACGGAAGAAGACAAAGTGAAGGCTGCAGAGTCCTTCAATAAATCAAATTCGGTGGTGAGAAACGACCGAGTGAAACGACTCATGAAGGATCCATTTATGTCCGGTTTAAAGAAATCTAGTATCGACGTGGTAGTTATTTCTAAACGAAAGAAGAAACGAAAGACGTGTATAGACTAACTCTATGATTTAAAAATATTATTATGTATTTGTGGGAGGAACACTTCCCACGGGAAATAAACCCATGTCATCATTTTGGTAGGCGGCTATCGCTTGAGCCTGTGATGCTGTGAGTCTTTCGTTATTCTTTTTTCTTTTCGTAGATGGTGCTAATGCATCAGGAAACACTGCAGTGCTCAATGTAAGTGGCGCTAAATCTGTCTTGTTGCTAATCTTCTTCTTCTTGGTTCTATACCACCAAATTGCACCTGCAAGCAACCCAACGAAAGCAACACCTCCTAACGCCCCACCAGCTATTGCACCTGCATTGGAAGAGTCAGACGAGACTTCAGTATCCTCTTGAGTCGTAGGAGCCATAGTACCGCCTAGTATCTCATCCTCGGGACACCCTTGATTCACCGCCATATCCACCAATACATTTGCTACGCTTGAAGCGAAGATCGTATCAACAAGTGGTAAACTTAAAAAGGAATGAACAACTTGTCCCATACAAGATGGACCAACTCTGCATCCTAATAAAGTCTTCCATGTATCCGGTTTTCCAGCTGATGGATCACTTGCAACTTGGGATATCTGCTGATCGCATGTTGCATTCCGAGTGGAGAATGCATTCAACGTAGGCAGTAACAAAGGTATTTGATCCATGAAACCACCTGGTTGGAATACATTTTGTATCAACTTCTCTGGCGGAACCCGAGCTAACGGACAAGCAGCATTCACCAATGCAGCAGTTCCTTGAGGTATTAATTGACCCACTAATGGCAACTTTCTGGATGAAGCAACGAATTCATCTAAGCAGGATGGTGCAAGCTCCAAACACAGCGCCGAAACAGGTTCTATTTCGCCAAATACTTTAAATTGATTCTCTAGCTTCACAGCTGTTGCTTGGAATTGGGCGTTGCAAGTATCTGTAGGCATGTGGATTAGATTTTGGGTGAACTCGAATACGACGTGCAAATTGGAATACAAATAATAACGAATACTCTCCCAAGTAGAACTTAGACGTGTTTCTTTCATCGTCACCCGAGCATGTGTGCAAATATTTACCAAGATGCTAGATGTTTCTTGAGGGAGGAAAGGCCCCCAGAGCGGCAAGGTGGTGAGATTGCCCACCATATTGTTGAAGCAGTAGTCTTCAATTTGGCACATTGCGAATATAACTACCTTGTGATTTCTCATGCTCTCAGCGCCAAATCGCTCTAATCCATAAGCACATTTGTCATCTTCAGTGGTTGCAAACCCTACCACTGATAAAAGTTGTGGTAATGTTCTGTTCGCAAAACTGATCCAATCGGTTGGACTGGAAGTGAACTCGCATACGCCATCCAAAAGGTTTTCCATTCCTCGTGGGAGATATTCGCCAACCAATGGAACAGTTCTCAACCCTGCCACCAACTGGTTTCTACACGTTCCATCCACAACACAAATATTCTTCAACGAAAGCGACTCAACACCTTCAAGGCTTGTTGCGCATTCACGTGAGACCCCCGCTGCTGTGACCATGACATGCAGCATTTGAGTTCCTTGTCGGTGTATGAATTTATAGAAGTCACCTTGAGATGCTTCAATCAATTCGCATGAATCACGTATCAACCCGCTGACATCTTGAGGAATATACGATCCAAGGAAGGGAATCGAAGCCAAACCTGTAGCGAAATTATTCAAACAATTTGTGTCAGGCATGGCAGCGCATAATTCACGGCCCTCTAATTCACCTCCCCTACTTTTGAACAACGCACCTACATGTTGCAATGCAGCTTTGCAAGATACTCCAATATCCAGCATCTCCGATGAGATGAGTAACATACTTGGAAGCGTTTCCAGAACTACTTGACGAGGATTGTTCTTGTATCGAAAGACTGTGCATGCAGCGGCGATGAGTTCGCCTGATCGGGGGCGCATTAAGTCCTGAATAAACGGCATCTTCTCAATTGTAGCACCCGCTGTTGCAACACATGAAGGGGAAACTAAAGTACAGAATGTTTCTACACTTAATCCATCGCTATGGGATTCAGCATACGTTGTCAATTCATTGCCACAGCTGATTGTCTGCTCTTCATTCAGAATTCGAAATTCAGAAGTGGCATCAGTGGCCACGATTTTCCCAACTAAAATCAGGATATCTGGTAAAACACCAGCGTAGCCATCAGGGTTCGAAGTATCCTCTGTAATGTTGATAAATCCAGAAGCAATAACCTTATTATCGAATGCACATGCGTCACTGAGTAGGTTTGTTATTGAATCTGGCACATAGTCACCGATCATGGGAAGTGATTGAAGCGTTTCAATTAACTCCGAAATGCACTTTGATTCCAGAATACAAAGCTTTTTAATTCTGAACTTGTGGCTCTTATCAAATAAACTCGGTATCTCGGCCTGACATTGACTAGTCAAAGGAATGGAGCCGCTCAATAGTATTCTTCCTATGACATCAATGAGTGTGGGAATATGTTCCAGTAAGGCGCTGAAGCTGGCTCGATCATGGAATACAGCGCATGTGGCACCTACTAGTTGGTCTGTAGTTTCCGGAAGCTGATCACCTATGAATGGAAGAGTGCGAAGCGATTTCACAACTTTTGTCACGCATAAGGAATTCACATTGTTGCAAAAGGACTGCGTGTCCCATGATTGCAACGGCAGCATTTTATCAGCAGCAGTATGAAGTTGAATAGCGCAAGAGTCTACAGGATAACCTAGGAACAGCGACATAACTTGAAAGAGCGCCGGCAAATGAGGAAGTAGTTCATTAATTGTAGGGTGAAGTGGATCAACAGTATCTCCATAGAAATACTCGCAACTAGTGATAAGTAACTCAGTCGTTCCTTCTGGTATTCCATTTGGAAGGAGGAAGGAAGTTGTGGTGGTAAGCTGGTCAACGAATTCCCCCATACACACTTTGTCAAGATACTGACAAACCACTTGAGGTCCTGAATTACCGCTGGTCATTTGAGTTTCTAAATCTGAAAGAGGTGAAACGCAGTTCTCGCTCACCTCTGTCTTGAAATATCCAACTATTTTCGCCAAGGTATTTTCGAAAAAGTTTGAAAGCCCATTGCCATTTTTCGCGCTACACATGTCTAGAATTACGTCACTAGCCCACACAGGGATGTATTTCCCTATCAACGGCAAGCCCCCCATGCTGCTAACATACTCCACAAGACACTGACTATCTATGGCGCACAGTGAATTGATATTGTCAGAGATGGACACGGCACAGGAGTCTGTTACTTTGGCTAGTTTACCCACTCCGATTATCAAACGAGGCAAATCGTCCTGAAAAAACAGGGTCATATTAAGGGTTTTTCGTGAGTTCACTTGTACTAATTTGCATCCTACAGGAATCAAGTCAATGAATGTCTGTACCATGCCATCAGCAATATGATCTCCAATAAACGATACTTTCTCCAATTCATTATTTAGTTCCAAGATACATTGTCGTACCTCTTCAGAACTTTCGCAAACAAGACGCACTCCTTGTATCTCTGCCACTTGCTTGGATGCGACGATTCCAAACGAACTTAGAGTGTTGTTACACGAGTTTGATAGTTTTGGAGCCATATCTTTCATAAAAGGTACAGCTGCAACTTTGCTCATCGCATTTAAGAAAACAGGAATATTTGAAATGAGACTTGCCATGTTGGATCCCTCCAGACCATTCGCGATGGTCAGCATTACGGAACAAGTACCTGGTAAAATATCAGCCACCAGTAACTCTACAGTCCCTACCAGGGATGCGTCGCTCTCAGACATAAACATGAACATGTCCTTCACTTCAGAAATACCATCTAATTGTTTCGCGATGCTGAGCAGGCAATCAGTCTCTGCTACGGAAATACTGCAGAGATCGTTGACTGGAGTTGGACCTGTTACGTATGATGAGATATTTTGTACTGCCTGAACACAAGTTCGCCCGAATTCTGGAACATACGCATCAATAATGGGAAATTGATTTAAGTCGTCAACAATGGATATTGCACTTGCTGCAATTAAGAAAAATGAATTGAAATCAAGTTTCCCCAATTCATCCAGAAGTTCACAAACACTATCTTGAACTCTGAAAGCAGCATCTACCATGGAAGAAAACGTAAATGTCTCTCCATGCTCGTCCAACGGGAGTGTCGATTCAAGTAAAGATTTCAGTAGGGGAACATCGCCAATCGAGTTGGTAAACTCTTTTAACGCAGCAATATCCAAATCATCAAAATCGCAGAAGATTGAAGTTAAACCGCTAAAATCGAGTGACATTCCGATGGACAGCAAACCTACCTCATCAATAAGGTTCAGACCCTTCAAGAGTTTATTGGTCACGGATCCAGAAATGCGATCTTTAGCTTGATTTGATACCTTGGGCATATATTCCTGAACAAATGGAATACCTTCAAGTTGCCTGATCAGCAGCATCAATCGCGGTAGTGCCAGCACAAATCCTGTCACATTCAACGACGCCGTAGACAAAAGCATTGGACACACATTTTCGTTCAAAATGGTTATAGTGTTGGATATCAAACCTTTCGTAGGAATGATATCAGTAACTCCTGGTAATTGTTCTATGTTGTCTCCAATTCGTTTCATGCACGCAAATTGCGAAGCTGATGAAGTACATAAAGTTGCCGGAATTAAATCCATGTTAGCCAACGAAAGTCGATCCATCACAGCGCCAACTTCGCTTCTGCACTGATTTCCAATATCGTAAGAATACATTCCATTGGCAAGTGCCACTCCGTCAAATTTCATGATCAATTTGTAAATGAGTGGGAGGTTGCGAAGTAATACACTCGGGTTGAAACCATCAGCACTTGTTAATACTTCACACATTGCTGGCACTATATCCAAACTCGATTTTACCAAGCCCGAAGCATCAGGAACATAACTCGCAGTCCATTCCACTTGTTCTATATTTTCTCCGAATGCAATGAGACAATTAATATCACTAATGGTCAGTTGACACATGGCGGTAGTTGCTCCATTAGTAACAATGTTGTCCACTATTGTCTGCATGTTGTTGCATTTTTCAGGAATGACAGGAATATAATCTCGGAGCATGGGATAGGATCTCAAATCGGTCAACAATTGAAACACTTGCGGTACCTGAGGGAGAAAGTTGTCAAATTGAATACCTCCCAGGTCATCAAAGGCTTTGCATACTGTGTCTGGTATGGCATTGGCTAAACTACGAATGATACTACTCTCTGTTTCTACAAGCTCTCCTTGGAATAGCATGTCTGCGATAACAGGAACTCTTTCAATGTTGTCGCCAAGCAATCCAAGACACTCTATATCCGGCACAGGTTCCAACGCACACAAATTATGAATCGAAAAGTTAGAAAGCATGATGCTGATATGAGAGTATCCTTCCACACAAACACCTTGGGGCACTTGAGGTAGAAAGTACTGGAAGAAATCTGGGGCAATCTCATTTGCTCTGTTGATAACGTATAAAAATGTTTCAAAATGTCCCAGTAAGTTGAATATTCCAACATCTGAATTGTCATACCCCAATAAATTGCAAACTGCCGACAATGGCTCACCAACTAGTTCTTTCAGTAGCCCAGGTCTTCCCAACAAATCGCGAAGAACCGGTACTGTATCAATGGTATCTCCAAGTGCCCCCAAGCAAGCCTTGTCTTCGGAGTCTACCTTCTGACACAGAAATAACGGAATATCCGTTGAATTATCTGTTACAATTGCTTTTAACTTCATGCCGATGGACGCTAGCACCATAGATGCACATTTCGTGCTTGGAAATGGCGGAAGTGTTTCCTGGAGAAATACTGGCAGACCTTGTTGAATGTCGATGTATATCTCTGCCACATCAGGTATAATGTCAAAAACGTTTTCGAATAAAATTTCTCCGTGTTCCGAAATCAGCAAGGGAACCAAAGTGCAAACCTTAGGAACCACATGTTCTAAGGTCAACTCTAGCAGTGGTTCAACTTGAATATCAAGAAAGTCCATTTTGTCTAAATCAGAACCCAGCTCAATTAGACACGATGAAATACTTGGACTCTCATACAATACAATACAAAGTCGTGATGGAACCAGCATTAAATCGGTTCCTTTAAAAATATCCGACGCTGAAAACTTCCTGTAAGAAGCGTCACATTTTGTGCTAATTGCTGGTAAATTGAAAACTTTGAACTCGGACAATTCTCCGTAGAGATCAAGGACAGAAGGGAGCATAAGCAAGACGTTATCTGCTATCATCATCGTACCAGCATTCTCTTCAAGACTTGATACTACCGCGCATATCTTGGGCAAAGTTTTGAAGACAGTGCTTACAACAGCTGACAACGTATCGGTGCTTTTGATTTGCAATTGTGAAGTTGCTAAATTTGCGATTGCTGGAATTTCCAATGTGTCTTGTAGGATGGTTTGAATGCAAACTGTTTCTTCTTGTGTGATGCCACACACTGCTCTAGGTAATCCACTTTCTGTTTCTTTTTCAAACCTAGGCACCAATGAAGTCTCAAAAGTAGTTTTGCAGCTGGTGCTTATAACGGGTATATAATTGCTTATCACTGGAATGTGGTTTAGTTGATCCATCAGCTCCAGAAAATGAGGAATACTGACAATAATCGATTGGTAGTCCATGTTACCCAGCGATTTGATAGCAAGACATGCCTCAGGCAACATTTCTACACTTTGTTCAATCAGGCCTCCTGGAATCATACCCTTGTAAACATTCATAGTCTCTACCTCTTTCCCAACAGCAACAAGACATTCGGTGGAGTTAAGGATGCTGCCACACAATACACCAGGTAGACCATTGAGTCCTCCTGTGGCCATATCATTGCCGATAGTGTGGAATTGCGACATGCAGCTATCAGAGATTGTAGGCAAAAAAGGCTTTACTAAATCCAGATCTCGCAGCGCATCCAGTAATGACATAATAGTTGGAACATGCAACAGCACTTGGTCAGGATCACTTAGTTCAATATCCCCATTGCTAAAGAGTAGACCACATACCACCGGCAACAATTTCAGGAGATCACTTGTGATAGACGAGGCGTGTGGAACGATATCAGATATGATCTGAACTTGTTCAATACTTACTCCTAGATCCCTAATACAGGTCGCGGTTGCTGGAGACAACGTGCACATATAGCTTATTGTTGCCGTTTCAATGCTATCACGATTCTTTTCAAGCTCCGTTTGAAGAGAGTCCGCAGAAGCTTTCAGATTGGATTGGGAACAAGAAGAAGGAACATCAGGAAGAAACGGATCCAGTATCGAATACGTATTCAACTCTGACAGGACTTCAAACAACAACGGTAACTGCGAGGGCAGCTTGCTCAATTCCAGGTTATCGACTTGTGAAAAGATATCGCAAGCAAGTGTTCGTATTGTAGTCATAGCATATCGTACGATTCCAGGACGACCAATCATTTCTCTCACAATTTGGACCTCATCAAGAGCATCTCCTAGCAATGCCACACATTCCACTTGTTTTTCATCAAGACTTGAACATATAATGCTCGGTATCTTATTGACACCGTTGGTTTTTATCACATCTGCGAAGGTAGTGCTAACTATTTGGTAAGATGCATCGCAATAGTCATGGGGTATCACAGGCAAATACGGAACAGCAAACGATGGTACATGGTCTCTAAGAGAGGTAACAAAGGTCAGTAACTGAGGGAGCTTCCTTAGCATATTCTCAACTGTGATTTCTTTAAATTCATTACCTAGAATCGTGCACACTTGTTCAAGATCATTGTTCATCATCTGTTTGATTGACCCCTTCGGAGTTCCTAATACGCTCACAAGCACAGGGAGGTCATCAATACTGTCGCTTATGGCTGCGATACATGCTTTCTCTTCGCCGCTAATACCACACAGGGACGCAAGTACTTTATTTGGATCGGGCGATCCATTGTTATACGAACTCACCATTCGCTGTGAAAATTGAGTCAATATACTTTCAGGGCATTCTGAATCCGGAAAATCAGGTAGATAGCTGGTTATGAAAGCAGGCGCTTGAGGCCGTAGATTCTTGTACCATTTTATTATCGTGGGCAAAGCACTCACGATGTCGTTAGTACCGTCTACAAAGTTACTGCCGGGAGATAAAACGCTACAAACTCCAGGAATTAAAACATCCGAAAAGTCCTGAATCAATCCTTTCCCACCCAATTGATTAGTGATCAATTCCACATTGTCAAAAGAGTCACCCAGTTGATGAATGCATTCTAAATATCCATTGTTGGGCCAGTTACTGCACACTATTCCAATAAATGATGAAAAGGACAAGCGACTAGTCACGGCAAAATCATTTATGTGACTTCCCATGTCTTGAAATGCATTCAAACAAAGTTTACTGGAGGGGATGTTTGGAATATAAGGGGCCAACGGATACTTAATAGATGATCCAGTTTCTCCATTTGACACTCCAGATAGTTTACCGATTAGTGAAAGCAGATCCGGCAACTTTTCTAGAATGTTCTCAACACCAATAGTGCCTGTTTGACTATTAATAGCACTGCATGTACTTGGTAGTATTTGCTGGGATATCAATTCCAAGCTACCAACACCAACGATATCCCGTAGAAATGACACGGTGTCAATCCCGCGTGATAGCGAGATCAAGCATTTATCAAGACTTAATCTTCGACAGATTTTGTTGACGGTATCAGTGTCTTTACCATCAATTATATCTGCTACCCACAAAGCCAATTTTTGAAATCTTGATGAGCATGTGGTGTCGGATAAAACCTTGTGCACCGCTGGTAAAGCAGATTGGAATGGAATAATATCCATTTTGTTTACCAACTCCAGCAAGGTTGGAAAAGCCCTAATTATATCCGTTGTAGAAATAGCTCCAGATGCAGAAATGGCTTGGCAAACTTGTGGAAACAGATCTTGAAATAAAGACGTAAACATTTCATGAATATCCATAGAATCACTCACTTGTGTCGAAAACATACTTGAAACTAGTTCGCTGTTCTTCAACGACAATCCAATAGCGAGCATGCACTCTACGGTTTCCTCTGTATTCAAAGTGCAGACAGTTTGAGGCAATTTCCAAGTATCCACCAACGCCCTGCTAAGCTCCACAGAAAAATTCTCAAACATTTTGCTGGGACATTTGTCTGAAGGGAATACTGGAATATAGTCCTTAAATATTTGAATATTCGATATATCCGAATACCAATTAATTAGATCAGGTAGTATCAGCACCACAGAGGATATGTCCACCAGCACAGGGTTTTCACTGTGGAAATCGTATATTTTTTCAGTCATCTCACATGCGCCAGGCACCGTTTTCGAAATGATCGTTCGCAGCGCTCCCTGACCAAGAACATCGCTAGCAAATGACAGCTTATCGAGTCCATCTGATAAATCCAACATGCATCTATTGTCGGCGATCTTTGAGCTGCAGACAATATTGAAGATCGAAGGTAGGTCCCCTTGAACAAAGACAGCTTGCTGTAAAAGTTCAGCTGTCTCCGCAAATTCTTCTCCACATGATGAAAGTACTGTATGCACCCCGGGAAGAACTCCTTCAAGCATAGTGAGGTCGAGAGATTTGTAGACTCGTAGGATAAGTGGTAATTGAGCAAAGATCTTAGCAGCATCTAAAGACTCCATATCACCAATGGCCCCACATAAAGCTGGCAGCAAATCTTCAGTCAGCATGTGCAGGTTCCCATTCCCGATAGAACTTGCAATCCATTCTACTTTATCAATGTTTTCTGTTAAACCAACCATGCAAGCTGACACCGATGGAGGATTCAAGTGTTTACATACCTCCACTGGCAAGTTCCCGCTACCGCTTTTGAAAACAGAAGTGTATACATTTCCCACTGCAGTACTCAAAGTAGTTTTGCACCCTCTTGGGATTTCAGGAAGATAATCATTGAGCAAAGTCCATCCTGATATTCGATCGATGAGATCTAACAGAAATTCAAATTTTGTTTTGCCACCGTCGACGATGTCAAACATGGATTCCCATGAGTCAAGAAACGTCATAAGACTGCCACCTAGAACTCCTAGTCTGCGAAGATCAACGCAAATAAGCCCTATGTCGCGTTTGGCCTGATAGGTTACTACTTGAATTTGATCCAATATTTCAACCACACTTTCAGGAAGAATGGATCTCACTGGCTCGTTTATGGCAAGACCCAAAATGACATATAGTTCTCCAAAACAGCCTTCAGCGTGTGATTGAGCATTACAAAGTGCTTTTGGATAGTAGAATACTGCTTGGTCTCCGTAAATGGAATATTCTGAAAATGATGTGGACAGTCCACTGCAATGGGATAACGATATTATCCCTAGAATTCCATCAACTGATTTGATCGCATCAATAAAAGATGGAATCTCTCGTAGCCAATCATTTATCGTCCACGAACTACTCCCAATTAATTGAAGTTTCTCCAATAAATTACACGATTGTTCCATATTAAGTCCGTTGATAGCCAAGGAAACTCCCCAACAATCAAAGCTAGTGGTACACCCACCATTGGAGCAGGTAATGGGGAAATCAAACAATCTTCGATGTAAAGTCAACTCCTCTTCTCCGGTGGGTCTATCTGATGCAAGCCACGCGCTAGATAAGGGAGCATTGTATCCTTCGGCAGTGAGAAATCTTGCAATATCAGAACTCAAGTAATACGGAAGTCGAAGATCCTCCTCATCTGGAGTTAGCATACTAGAAGACGCTTGCTCAGGGTATTTACTCCTGAAGCTGCGACGCAACTTCTTGGAGTATTCAATCTTCACCCTCTCCACTGCAAGCTCGTCATCAAAAGAAAGCGGTCCTCTGTATCGAAATGGATTCTCGGGGAAATTTGAATCCATGTGGCGAGATGCAATCGCCAGTTCGATTAGCATGTTGCCGAAATTAACGTATTCGTCACTGGCCGAAAAAGCTGGGACGCTAGAAAGTCCTCGAAAATGCGCCGAGCCATTGCAACTCACAGCCATATAAACTGTCATGCATATCAGTTTAAACAGCATTTTGCTTCTCATTTGTTGACTAAAAAGCGTTCTAACCGTTACAGAAAAAATGGTTGCTTGAAAACGGTACGGTCCCCCAAGTAGTATTGATGACCACATTTGTTCCAGCGTGCATGTTGGTTACTGGCGGTGCTGGTTTTATAGGAAGCCATGTAGTGACCCGTCTGGTTAAAAAGTACCCTGCTTCAAAGGTGATTGTTCTGGATAATTTGAGGTATTGTTCCTCTATGAATAACTTGGAATCGGTACTGGATGCTGATAATTTTGAGTTTGTCTTAGGTAGTATTAATTCTGCAGATTTAGTAGCGCATATTCTCAAAACAAAATTAGTTGATTGCATTTTGCACTTTGCAGCAGAGACACATGTGGATAATTCTTTCGGCAACAGCTTTGCTTTCACCACAACAAATATATTAGGCACTCATGTTCTCCTCGAGGCCGCTAAGCAATGTGGGGAGCAAATCAAGCGATTCATTCATGTTAGTACAGACGAAGTATACGGTGAAAGTAAAGACAGCGATAAGTTCTTAGAAAAATCAGTTTTAGAACCAACAAATCCTTACGCTGCCACCAAAGCTAGCGCTGAACTGCTTGTAAAGGCCTATCATAGATCGTTCAACCTGCCTGTTATCATCAGTCGAGGAAACAACGTATATGGCCCTAATCAATACCCTGAAAAGGTAATCCCCAAATTCATTTCGCAGCTTATGCGAGGTCGACGATTGACGATACATGGAACAGGTGAAACCCGAAGGAACCTATTATTTATTGACGATGTCGCAGATGCATTTCTTTGCCTTTTAGAAAACGCAATGCCCGGAGAAACTGTGAACATCGGTGGAAATCACGAATACTCGGTGTGGGAGATAGCACAAAAGATTCTCAAGACATTTGGATTGGACAGCGAAGCTGATCAGCATATTGAATTCGTAGAAGACAGGAAATTTAATGACACTCGTTATAATATCGATTGTTCTAAATTACAGTTGCTGGGATGGAAACAGAAGATAGATTTTGATCATGGTCTCAAATTGACTGTTGATTTTTATTTAAAAAATCCAAATTATTGGGGATCAAGAGTATCCAACTCGTTGGAAGCTCATCCTGTGATTCTCGAGTTATAATTGAGATTTGAAATAGTAGCAATTTATGAGTATAAAATCGAACATGGAGAAATCCAAAATAAAAATGCGTTTGCATCTTTTTCGATGAAAGAGAATATTAGTTAATTATTCACTCATTTCGGATTCAATTGAATCAATCGAGGACCATCTGGTGCATGTCTTTATTCGTTATAATTTTTTTTTGATATAGGCAGTATTGATTTTAAAAATGACATTCAACTGGTGATAATCCTTCCTCTCCGTAAGACGAGCCATGCTGTTAGAAGTTGTCTCCAGGTTCGAATTAGTTTTGAATTCCCTAACGAGCTGATAATTTAAAATTGAATCCTTCATATTCAGTAGCAGGATATTCAAGTAGGACAGCTTTGTTTTGTTTATAATAAAGCTTCCAGAGGCGTCAACCCAGATTTGGACTCGCCTAGGAAAACATACTGAATCAACCACGTCAGAAGGATCATGACAAACATGGTTTCATATCAAGGAAGTTATTTTATTCTCTGTTATTTCCTTCTTGGCTTACATGATAATTCAGACCCGTGCTTTATAATTCAAGTATGCATCTCTCGCTTATTTGAATTGTGAACTTGTGATTGCATGCTTAGACTTTGAGTCATGATCTTCCGATTTGACTTCGCCACGTTTTTTCCTTCTTATGTGCTCTTGTTTTGGATGAAAACTACCTCAAGGGAATACGAAAACGCAGCTTTTTCTTTCGTTTATAATAGTAAGCTAAACTAAGGAAGTTCACCAACAACATAAGCCAGCTAGGACATCCACGCCTCACGTCATAATAGATTAAGATGTTTTTAAAACACAACAAAAATCGATTTTTTCAAAGCACTACAGTAGTGGATAAAAGCCATCAAATGCTAATTTCTTATTAAACAAGAGTATCTTGTTGAAAGAAAAGAGCCTGATGCCAATCGTTTTTTCGAAAAGAGATTTTAGTTTTAAAAATTGTCAAGTTGAGGGATGCGATTATTATTACATCAGGAGAAATATAATGTGAATTCCGTGATTCCACATAATGTTCTTGCTTCTGATTACCTCACGGATTGTCATCAGGCTCTTTTCTTTCAACAAGATACTCTTGTTTATTAAGAAATTAGCATTTGATGGCTTTTATCC
>Ga0105055_10004830_pt1 | contig 19408 bp, 16 predicted proteins | sample BON03_FD_78090 | JGI IMG/M metagenome (GOLD analysis project Ga0105055, IMG submission 78090) | Freshwater microbial communities from Lake Bonney liftoff mats and glacier meltwater in Antarctica - BON-03 | ecosystem: Environmental > Aquatic > Freshwater > Ice > Glacier meltwater | place: Lake...
TATATCGAGCTTCAACTATGTTCTCCAACACATTTCCAGCCTTAGTACCATGAAATGGCGCGTATCCGACCAAAAGAATAAACAACAAAACACCCATGCTCCAGATATCGTTTTCAAATGAATATAACTGTTTCGTCAATACTTCAGGAGCAACATATCCTGGACTACCAACAAAATCCACCATTTCATGCGGATCATCGTCTCCCAAAGTTAACGCTAGACCGAAATCCATCACTTTTAAATTAGAAGTCGCACTTGAATTCGCGAAGACGATATTCTCCGGCTTCAAATCTCTGTGAACTATCCCAAGTGAATGAAGAGCGTCGATCGCATTTACAAGTTGCGTCATAATAATGGAAGCATCTTTTTCTGAATAGGTTTCCTGCTCAACAATCCTATCGAATAGTTCCCCGCCTGCTAGGTACTCCATGACCACACATGTTCTTGTCGATTCTTCAACCACATCTATAATTTGACAAAAGCTATCTTTCAAGTTAGGCAGATCTCGAGCAATGATCCTCATTATATTTATCTCGTTCTTCACGATGTTCTTCATCTCGTCGTCGTATTTCTCAATAGGAAGTACCTTGATTGCAACGTCCTGCCCAGTGTATCGTTGACGCGCACGGTACACTCTAGCGAATGCACCTTGGCCAACCTCTTCAACGATCTCATAGTCATCGTAAATGCTCCTACCCATATTGAATTGGTTTTTCATCTTCAAGATGTTCGTTTGATCGCCTTCGCATGCGAAGGTTTTTTGCAGTAGTGTTAGAGAAAGCCATATTTGAATACTACAGTGTGCACGTGTCTTTTTATTTATTATGTGAAGTTTTGAATTACTTTCAAATGGTACCTTCGCAGTGATATGGGTGGCGTCCTCGAGACTTCTTTATCAAGCACAAACATTTACAGGTTCAACCATCTACATAAAGAATTTTGCTAGAAACCTTCAACTATTTGTGCAAATGGTGCAAATAACTCTAAACCGATATTTTCATAATATGTAGATGCAATATCCTTGCGTAATTTCTGATCGCTCATCTTCGAAAACATCTACAATAGGATCGAACCAACATGAAGCAGAAATGAAATCAAACTTCGTGATACGGGTTAATTTCAGCCATTGTGACGGACGTCCATTTTATACGACTTTCAGTCAATCAACAGTAGGAAAACAAATGACTAGGTTTAAAATTAGAGATGTTGCGCTGAAAAGGTCCACCATTGCTTTTTCCTTACACAAACCTTGGAGTAGAGAAAGTGCTTCATGCCTACTTTCGAATTTCATTTATTCTGTTCACCAGAGTTTTAATATTTTTTTCAAAACAGTTCAAATCTGTGAAGTCAATATATAAATCACCACCGCAAAACATGTCCAGTTTTGGTTCCCACTGTTTCCCCTTCAGCGATTTGTCCAGCAACACTGGTATGAGCGTCTTTCACCTTGAAGCGTAGTCGAACTCCAAGAAGCAATTATCTTTGTTTCCAGAAGGAGATTTTCCAGCTATCTTGGTGGCATACAACTCGGTGATGAACACAACTACACAATTAGATCTTTGAATCCCTGCTGCCATTGCTGCACTCACATTCCCGTTCATTTTCTCTTCGTCAATCCAAACTTGGACCCGATTCTTTAATGCACCATATATCTTCATAACTGACTGATGGGTTTCACTGTTTCTGCCCCACGCATGAGAGAAAAATGCGTCATATACATCTGCAAGCGGTTGGGCCGGGTCAATATTCAAGTCTTCATCTCCAAAGAACAAATCAAAATTAGAGAGTGGCGTTGTTGTCGAGTCGTTCAAACGAACCTTCTTGACGCCACTAAGGCGGCTTTTATCTACCAATTCAAGATCAGTTCCAATTAATGGGTTTCTGGATTCCATTCCTACAGGAACCAAGAACAATTTGGGCATGGATAAATTGCCCATGAACTACTCCACGATAAGTGCACATGTTCTAACCAGAGCATTCCGCGCATGAAGCATCTCATCTGCTTCAGTCGCAGCAAATCGCAGCACAATTCTTGAACCACATGACATCATGTAAACATCTACATCACGCAATGTTAAGATGGCACTGCATCGACTTGTCGTCGGTGTACGAGATAGGGGACTTTCGGAAGAATCAGCAGCACAGACGCACACCAAACGATGGAAGAGGCCCTCCGGTACTTCGTCGAATTGTAACCAAGAAGCTGGACCATCCATTGGGTTCTCAAGAAAGGTATCCGGGCCTAACGAGGGAACCAAGTATTTACCTTTATCGAGTGGAGAGAGCAGCAACAAGGCGGAAGCAAATTCCAGCTACCAATCAAAATCAACAGGCAGGAAAAAATGCCGAAGGAGTTTAGTGGAGGCGATGCCAGAGCTCATTAGAATGTTAAACTCCTTGGCTAGTTTCCATTTTCGCAATTCCGCAATTTCGTTTCTTGGAACTTGATCTTCTTTCGAGCGTATGATTTTGGTCAATTGATCAATGAGCCACTGCGGATCTAGAACTACTCGAGATTGCAAGATATCGGATTTGTTCAAGAAAATTAAGAGCCCTTGATTATGCATCGCATCCAGCATCTGGCCTTTTTCATCACCGAAGATAGTATTCTCATCGAAAATCACTTGCAGCTCGCGTGATGACAACTCCAAAAAAGGGACTTGCAACGAGGTCATTGCGTTCAAACACGACAACCAAGAGGTTGGAAATAGAATCTTATTTTGATCCTTCAGAATGCCTCGCAGTGCAGCCAATATCGCTCCCCGAGGTGTATCGGTTTGATCAAATTCCTCCGAGGTGAAAGTTCGCTTGGTCTCTTGAAGGACTTGACGAATGGCATCAACTTTCTCCGGGCTGGAACCGATATTTCCGATTGGGAAAAAGCAATGACTATCTGTGTCACTCAAAACGAGTTGGGCCTGTGATTCAGCTTTCAGAGTATCAAACAAATGGTCGTTGACTCGTTCTACATAATCATCAAACTTGGTAATTCTATCCATGTGGGTGCCTACCAGCAGCACTTTTGATTCCAAGGCATATAGCTTAATGATATCAAGCCAGTGTTCAATTCTCTTAGTGAAATCATGGGTTTCAAAATCCATCAAATTGAATACCACCATATAAATGCAACTATTAGACATAAACAGATGGTGTAATGAGTGAAAAACTATTTGGCCACCCAAGTCCCACCACACAATCGGCACATCTTCTCTTTCAGTTTGTTTTTCGGTAAATTCTTTTTCTGTTTCGGAAGATTTCTCCTGGTCGTCTGACTCTTCACCTAGCTTGGCCCCATTCGTAGAAGGTGAGTTAGATAACCTGACAGCTACGCAACAAGAGGGCTCTAATTCAGCGTTATTCTTCTTTAAAAAAAAGTGCCGTACAGACGCCACAGAGTCACGAACTTTCCTTAATATAGGTTTACTAGGTTGTGAACAGGTAGTTGCATCGCCTTCAGCTGAACCTCCTGTAGAAATGAGCCTAGACTTCATCGAACTTTGAATTTCTTCATGGAGCTCCGGGGTTTTCTTTCCGGGACCAGCAGATGTAGAAATTGTATGGACAGAAGACGCAGCTGACTTCCTGAGTGGAATAACTGGAGGAGATTCAGGAAAGTCATTCGGGACTTCAACATCAAAGTCCACTTCATCTACTACTGGTTCAAACGCATTGTATGAATCATCATCGGAATTTGGAAACGAAAACTTGTTTTGAAAAGTAGCCGACTGGATCAATGTTTCACTCGCTAGGTTTCTTTGGATTTGTTTTTCAGCAATGGTCTTAACCGTGGAAGTCTTTCCGCAACCAGCATCTCCAACCACCAGAACTTTAACGGGCAGAGATACAGTTCTTTTAACACGAAGAGACACCCTTTTAGAAGCTCGTTTGGAGGAGGATTCACGGCTTGGGCGCATGGCTCAATTCTTTCGTGAAAACTGTGAAAAAAAAGTACACACCTTTTGAAAAATGAACCAAAATGTTGTTGACACTTATGGGTGACTGATGTATGTATTCACGTGTAATATAATCTATCCTCATCATAATTGTTATCAATATATATGAATTTAAGTTTCAAATTTCTGGGGGGGAACTGCTCTACTATATGATTTCCATATAGTGGCTACTTCGTGTATGGAGCAGTATTGGAAGTATAGTCTCACTAACAGCCGGTCCTGAGTTTGTTAAAGGATTTAAATAGCATCTCTCGATAAAAATTACGGGCGAGTCATAGGATAGTGCTGATATTTCTGGGTCATTCGAACTCGCAGGTATTTCCACGCACAGTTCCTCTGGGTTTCGACAAACCCGAGCGAATTTTACCGCGTAGAGGTATTTGGTTGCCGGGTTTTGGTCTCCAAGATAATAGGCAGCTGAGTTCTCAAGTTGCCAGTCAGTGATATCACCAACTGGAGCAAGTTTCGGCCAGTCATATGCTGCAACAGAGCTATATTTTGCCATGCCTGTTTTAGAATGACTGACCCCAATGACGATAAATGAGTCGTTTATATCGTTTTTTGACAATTCACTGCGCCATGTTTCAGGACAATTCATGTGAGTCATGTTACAGATTGTTTCAGAGACTAAAAGCGTTGCTTTAGCATATATCTAGTAAATTGAGTTTCGAGTGAGCAAGTTTGACAAGACATACTTACAGTATCACGACAGTCACCCTGGCAACGCACTCCTTGATGAAGACACTCGTAACCGCTATCTTGGACAAACGAATCAAAGTTTTGGCGCGCTATTGCCGCATGTGAATGTTTGATTCGAACTCCAGCTTCCAATTCCGCCAATGCAAGTCTGAGTTGTTGATGAGTAACTGTTTTATTCGCGCCTTCTTCTTTTTCCTTTGTTTCTCTTCGCCTCATGGTTTTTTCGAACGAAGGATGAAAGGTTGTTATATCTTTTGCTACCGATGGAGAAATGCGATACACTTGAATGCCCCATTCGCCAGCGTAAAACTTCTTTCTGTCGTCTTCGTTTGCAATACCTTCGACTCTAACAACATGCGTAAAGTCATCTTCATCACCTAAAGTAACACCTAGTCTTAATACGGAACCTGGAAATCGATTGAAATTGAGACTGTACGGGAATGTCGATTGCGATAAAATGGAAGCGACATTGGTTTCGGACTCGGAGTCCCAAGTTAGTAACATGGCAAAAGGAACATTAAATGATTCTTCGCTACTCACATTCACTGTTTCCATATTCAATGGATCGTTAATCCCAGCGAATATTTCGCAACGAGATCCATTAACACCACCACCCGGGCAATCATCCAATTTCTTTTCTAGGGTTTGGATGAGAGGCGGTTTCCATCCAGGAGGATTGAATCGAGTGTAAAGATAATTGGTGAACCCCCAGTAAATACTTTTTGGTGGGGTTCTTCCTGTTAGCAGAATGGTCTCTCCTTTTGCCACGCGCCAAGCTGCTCCCATTGTACTATTCCTCTTGCATAAGTTATGAGCGCACCACCCGGTATAATTTTCCTTTATTTCAAAAGGTGATCTGGGAAGGTAGATCAATCCGTACGGAGTAAGAGGGTTCTGGGCATAACACGTGTCCATATCATTCTTGCACGTTTCCAACGAGAAGAAGTCAAACATCCCTTGCTGGACGATGTATCCGTTTCTCTCGAGAGAAGTTTTCCATTCTGTTGACGTTGCAACACAAATGTATGAAAGCAAAATGAAAATACAAAGAAGAAGACGCATAATTATTATTATGTTTTGAAATATATCGTAGAATATTCAAAATGAGTTCAAAGATCAAACCGACCTTCAGGACCACTTCAAAAATAAAAAAGGGGACCGTACCGGTGGCGTTGCGCCCCCCTCTATTCAAGAGCAACAACTACTTTTTTCAAGAGCTGTCGAAGCGAATCGCAATATTGAGTTTGGCATTTGTTGTCCCCAGCTACTATGATGGCTGCAACATGCAATGCATAACAAAATTGCTTGAAGAGCATTCTGTGATTTCCTTCCATTGTCCAGTGGCCCCTTGAAAACGATAGCGCGTAAGTCTTCGCAGCAATTGCAGTGTCATCAATACCTATGGCGTTTAACATTGAAGACCAATCGCGGAATCGAACCCAAGAATTTAAGGAACCGCGCTTTGAGCATCGGTAGGCGGAGTTGGAGAACCTGCCGAATGCTTTAATAAAAAAAGGAAGATTTAGAAAGAAGACGTCAACCTGCTCGTTGTAAAAATCTCGGACTTTGGCGTCCAGCAACTCACAGACAACGCCAACCGGTTTCATGTATCGGTTGATAAGAATGCTTAATGCCTCAGATTCTCTAGGAGTTTCTTCTGCGAATGAAACAATCGCAATTTGCAATGTACAGTGAATAAATTGCACTTGGTCCAGCATGGGTTCCGTTCTCTTTGACATCTCGTCTATTTTTGCTCCTTGAAAACAGCTTTCGAATACGAATTCCACTTTTTCCCGTGGCATGAAAGATTCCATTCCAGTTAATTCTATGAAACGATGCAATCCGAGTAGACTAAGACCAAATAATGTCCTTGTCCTGCCAACTCGATAATCATGAATACACAGCAATCTGAAAACATCCAGGATCAATACCAGATGCGACTCAAATAAAGTTTTTGCTGACTCTTTCTCCAATGGAGACGAGATCAACTCATCCACTTTGCTGGCTTGCCACATGTCGCCAAATATTTGAACGTCCGTCTCAGTTTTGAAGATGGTACCAAATGTTTGGTAAACAAATGGAGTTGATTTCTCAAAAACAGGGTCTTTTTCAAAACGAATAGACCTGGGTGAAGCCCTATTGAATTCCTTTTTTTCGACATGGGTGGTACCGGATCGAGATTCTTGGCTTGAATAATCTCCAGCTTCAACTGTCTGTCTTCGAAACAGGTAAGAGGAAGAAGCAGAGGTCTGCATTACCAATGGAGGCCCCACAGAATCACATGACCCATCGCTATCGTATTCTATCTCAGTATCATTCGAGACGGGTACTTTAATTGCCTTTCGCACGTTATAACGAGAGACATTTTCGAATTCAGCGGCATATTTTCTACAAGCACAATCTTCCCAATTGGATGCTGACTCGGTATCACTGAGTCTCACAATTCCATCGACTGTAAAGAAGAATGCGAATTCTGTTGGTGGACATATTCGGAATATTTCGTATTCTTGCACTTTACACAACTTTGCTAATGAGTCCTGTCGCAGAAGCGTCTTCGTAATCATTTGCTCTCGTCCTCGTTTTGATTTCTGAGCCATTTTTAAACGTGTTCCTCTGAATCCATCGAAGCTTGTATGAAGAAGAACATTCGGAGATGAACTACAAATGCTAAATCGTTGTTCTTTCCACTTGCAGCACAACCAGCAATTCATTTCTGGGCGCCATGAATCCAAATGTGAAGGATCACGTCTCTGCATTTTATCAAATGCCGTGCACTGGTCTTCAACGGAGGCCGAACTGACTATTGTGGATTTTTGAACGAAGCCAAGACTATCTACATATCCCTCGTTTCCTTGTAAATGGAGACCTAGCAGTTCACGGTTATTTTGAAGCGATTTTGCAATCATTGAACATTCTGCGGCAGTAAGCTGATTGTGACTAATGTTTAAGTGGCGAAGGCGCTCGTGCTCCAACAACTGACTAAGTATCTTCACAAAATCGACGTTCTTACTACGATTTTTATCAGCATGCCTATCAGAAAGGGTGTTGTTGCTCATGCTCAAATCAACCAGCGTGGAATTCGAATTTGAAATAAGCCCTCGAATAACCACAGAACCATTACTGGAATTGAGAGATGTAGCGTCCAAGCAGAGTGATGTGAGAGTTGTGTTAGTTTTAAGCAAGTCTGCGATGACACAGGCGCCGGGTGTACCAACAACATTGTTCGATATGTCGAGATGTTTTAGTGTCGTGCTGATGGTACTTCTCAAATTTCTTAAAGCTAGCAAGTCTAGCCCGTTTGCTGCGATGTTTAATGATTCAATTTCGTTTCGTTTCATAAGTGATGTGATAGCTGCTATTCCTACGTGGTTGTTTGAGACATCCACCGATACGCAATGACTTGAAAGCGAATTGAAGAAAGCGCATGTCGCAAGATCTGAAAGTCGGTTGGATTTTAAAATCAAATGTTTCGCATCGAGGCTGCTGATTGCAGTGGCTGCAGCAGGTGTTAATTTTGCATCCCCAAGACCAAGAAAAGACAAATCTAGAGTTTTAGAGAGTCGATTAAACTGGTTTCTGAATATAACAAAAGGCTCAGGGGATTCAGTGTCGGATATGTAGGTGCATAATGCATCGACAACCGGTAATCCAGAATATTCGTCATTTTGATAATTTGTGCTTTTCATAACTTCGAAAGTGCGGAAGTACATGCCACGATCGCATTCACTTTTTTCCAGTGCTTCAAACAATGTGTCCGAAGGAGAATGGATTTCAAATAACGATTCTTCATCAACTATTTCGTCGTTATATATTTCCACGCTGTCTGTTTTGTCTACTACCGTAGTAGTTTTGTTTGAATCCAGTGGCGACACTTTTACACTAGTAGGCTTCAACGATAACCACCGATTCACTTCATTTGAATATTGGACTTCCAAACATTCTAAAGATTTCCTTTGGGCCACCAATTTGGGATCCTGCTTACAAGATGTACTGCCTTCACGTATACTATTGCAAATTTTTATGCTATCGCTGTATGCTACCTGTAGTTTTTCTTCAACTCGAGAGGCTACTTGTTCAATCACTACTGGTTTGGTATTCTTAGGAGATGTCTTTCTCCGTTGATTAGGGGACCTGGGACTTTTAATAGCGTTGCTACTGTTCACAGGTAAACTCGGTTTCATGGTCAACAATAGTTTTGATTCTGGAAGAGTCAATATTTTAGGATCTTTTGCTCGGAGAGCTTCTAGCAATTGGTAGTTGAAGCGCTCGTTCAATGATTGATCATTATTACTGGCATCCCAGCTGAATAAATAAATATATATTTTTGAAAACCAGATAGACTTACCCTACCGACTGCCCAGACACCAAGGGTAGACTCATCAACTAACGGATTAATTTTTATTTAAAGGGTCTACTCAAACGAAAGATCGCTGAGGATGCGTGTGCTACAGCATGTTTTACTCTCATGTGTTGCTTGCGTGATGGCAGTTGACAGAAGTAAATTTCGGACTTGCAAGCAGACTGGATTTTGTTCTCGTTACCGGGACATCGATCACCAAATATCTGACTATTCCTTACTCGGATCTTTTGGAAACGAGGAAGGAAGCATGGTTGCTCGAGTGGGTAAGACCGGAGAGGAGGAGTTGAAGCTGACCATTAAGGCTATTGATAGTGGTGTGCTTCGATTGAGGATCGATGAAATTCAGAGTTTTAGATGGGCTCCAAGCGATGTTCTCATTAAAGACATCAAAACTGAAACACTCCGAGTTGAGAAACAGGATAACGATTTTGTTTTCTTGCGGTCCAATACGGTGTATGTTCGTGTTCAAAGAAAGCCTCTTCGCGTTGATGTCCTTACTGATACTGGGGACATTTTTGCCACCATCAATCAGAAAGGTCTCTTGCACTACGAACAACAAAACAATGTAGTGAGCCGGAAAACATCTGATTCACCTGGTGAAGAGATTCCAGAAGACACAAGAGAGGTTCTCGATTGGGGTGAAGATGGAAAGCCTATCTACGCTGATGGCTCTGTGGAAGAAGCAGTGAAAGAGACTGAACTAGCGTCTACTGCCACTGAGGCACCTGAGTCGTTTGGGGGGCATACGGATAACAAACCACATGGTCTAATGTCGATTGGAGTTGATGTTACTTTTCCTGGAGCGAAACATATGTTTGGTGTACCAGAGCATGCTACTGATTTCTCCTTGAAGTCAACAAAAGGATCTGGTGGATACGACGAGCCGTTTCGGATGTACAACTTGGATGTTTTTGAGTATGAGATTGATGTACCAATGGCTTTGTATGGGCATATTCCTGTCGCAATAGCTCATAAAGCAGGGCAAACCTCTGGTGTATTTTGGAACAACCCTTCTGAGACATTCGTAGATATTACCAATGATCCTCAAGACGGTTCTAAGAATGTGCGATGGATCAGTGAAACCGGAGTTTTTGACTTAATGATCATGACCGGTCCTTCTCCATCTCAAGTGTTTAAGCAATATAGTTCGTTGACGGGTACTGCTCCTCTACCTCCGATGGCCTCATTGGGTTATCATCAATGTCGATGGAATTACAGAGACGAGAAAGATGTAGAGGAAGTGAATGCAGGATTTGAAGAGCATGATCTACCGTACGATATGCTTTGGTTAGATATCGAGCATACTGACGGCAAGCGATACTTCACCTGGGATAAACACAAATTTCCAAATCCACTCGAAATGCAGAAGAACATCGCTCACTTCGGTCGGAAGATGGTGACTATCGTGGACCCTCACATAAAGCGTGACGACCATTACTACATTCACAAGGAGGCCACGCAGTTGGGCTACTACGTGAAAGACAAGAATGGGGCGGATTTCAAAGGGTGGTGCTGGCCAGGAGACTCAAGCTATCTCGATTTTACCGATGGGAAAGTACGGTCTTGGTGGGCTGACCAGTTCGCATTCGACAAGTACATAGGCAGTAGTGATATCTTGTACACATGGAATGACATGAACGAACCCTCTGTATTCAATGGCCCTGAAGTCAGTATGTCGAAAGAAGCTCTCTCTATACAAGGCATTGAACATCGGGAATGGCACAACTTGTATGGGTTCTACCAACAAATGGCCACAGCTGAAGGATTGACCAGACGCAGTTCTCCTGCTAAGCGTCCTTTTGTTCTATCCAGGGCTTTTTTCGCAGGTACTCAACGCGTTGGCGCGATTTGGACGGGAGACAACTCGGCTGAGTGGAGTCACCTGGCTATCGCATCCCATATGCTTCTTAGTATGAATGTAGCTGGTCTCAGTTTCGTTGGAGCTGATATAGGAGGATTTTTTAACAACCCTTCAGAGGAGTTACTGGTACGATGGTATTTTGCAGCCGCATTCCAACCATTCTTTCGAGGACATTCGCATTTGGATACTAAACGAAGAGAGCCCTGGGTATTCGGACCGGTGGTACTAGCTCAAATTTCCAAAGCTATCAAGCTGAGATACTCGTTATTGCCATACTGGTATACGGTGTTTCATCAACATGAACTTACTGGTCTTCCAGTTATGTGTCCGCTGTGGAGTTTGGCACCTGACGACGAAGCAACGTTCTCCATTGGTGATCAGTGGCTGATAGGTCAAGAACTACTTGTGAAACCAGTGGTAACTGAAGGAGGCACTTCCGTAGATGTATACTTTCCTAAGGGATATGAATGGTTCAGTTTTGATGAACCGCATACCAAATATAGTGGAGGACAAACAATGATGATTGATGCCCCTATTGGTTTTATCCCGGTATTCATTCGTAGTGGTGTCATCATTCCTCGTAAGATGAGAGTCAGAAGAAGCTCAAAGCCGATGGAAAACGACCCGTATACATTGGTCATAGCTCCAAATGCCCAAGATAATGCACATGGCCTCCTCTACATTGATGACGAACTGACCTTTGCCTATAAACAAGGCGAATTTTGTACAGTGGAGTTGAAGTTTAATGGAGGTGTCGTGGCAGCAGCTACTAATGCATGTTCTGTGAAGAAGGATATCAACGTCGAACGAGTGGTTCTCATGGGATGGAAAGGATCTGTCAGTCCCACGGTCACTACATCTACTGGAGAATCCTTGCTCTATAAAATTCAGGGCCAAACTTTGACCATTCGCAAACCTATTGACTCTTTTCTTAAAGTGCCATTCTCAATAATAATTAACTGAGATGTTAAAATTTATACAAGGTTACCTAATTTAAAAGGACTCGCTGGAGAGTTGACCATATCGCAACAGCAACTCCTTACGTTTAAACTCTAGGCGTAATTTTTCAGAATCCACATTTATTTTGCTAACAACTACTTCGGCAGCTTCTAGTTCATGCGAGAATTCTTCTAATTTCTCGACAGAGGAGTTGAACGAATCCACTTGTTGAAAAAACGAAGTAAAATCAGATTTCCAGGAAATCATGCTCTCTATTAAGTGGAAGCGATCTACTTGGTTGTCGTACATGTTCAAGAGTTCCGGATCGTTTTCGACAAGCTGTTTGAATGCCGAGCAAACTGATTTTCGGCAAAGAATCTTCGGCACCGCTGCATCTAATTCCAAAAGATCGTTTTGAAGCAAAATTGGCAATAACTCTATAAACTGCATTGGAATCGAAACAGATACTTCATTGTTTAAGTTGGTTGTGAGGTGTACCAGCCTGCCAGAAATTGTATCGAGAACATTCCAAACCCAGCAACCGACTCGAATCTGGGTTTCCGAATCGCTTCCAAGAAGCTCCCTGAAATAATCCCTAAGCATACCTTCAAGTTGTCCCAGGAAATCATGCTCGGCTTCTTCAATACTAGCGCCTGCATCCATTAAATTTTTAATATGTTCCAAATCACCAAAACGGTATCCAACTCTCCGAAAATCAACTTGATCAACTTGAACACCGAAAAACCGCGACGCCCGATGCTCACTGACCTCCTGCAAAGGATCACCAATATATATGAGTTTTAATCGTTCCAAATCGACAACATCCTCGTCAGGTATTATAAACGTCGGACTTGCATCTATTATAAGATACTTGTCATCGAATGAGGAGTTGAGGTATGTTTCATCCAGCACCCACACAGGGTTATCACTTGAAGGCGCAAGCAGCGCTTCCTCAATCCACTCATTCGCTATGCTAGGATTTTGATTTAAAAGGAATTTATAATAAACATTATACAGCGAAAATGTGTCAAAGAACTCTTGAATGAGTTCCCAATGAAGCATCCTCGAAGTACTATTCAACAACCGGCAATCATAAACATTCGAGGCTTCAAGTTCCTCGGCAATAGCTGCTATCACGCCTTCTCTATTGGCATTTCTGGGTCCGAACAAAACAGCGACGCAATTTTCCCTCATGGTTTGCGCAACCAAGGAGCCCAATTTGATAGACAGAACGTCTTCGCGAGTTGAACAAGTATCTCTGTCGCATACCCTGTGGATGAAATCTAACGGACCTCTCTCATTAAGTTCAATGCGTTTCCAATGAGAACCAAGAACGAGTAACGCCAAACTCGAAGTTGGCACAACCAATCGACGCATTTTACGATACGAAGCAGTTTTAGTGTACAGACACTAATTAGTGGTACTGAATGAATTCCTTATTAGTGAATTGAAGAACCTGCAAGAAACAAAGTTTATATCAATATGTTGATAGTTCAACAGCCAATCGGTGTCTGCAAGGAGGGAAATGGGCTCGGGCATGGATTAATGAATCGGAATGGCCATCTCAAAGTCGCCTAGTTCTTCTTGAATTGAAAAGAGATTTTGATTAGAATGAAGCTTTTATTGTGGAAAGGCAGAAAGCGCATCTAAATGTTTTCAAACAGGTGCTTACATTAAAAAATGGTGGGATTGATATTCACCAGCTACAATATATCTTTATTCTGGTGTTTGACGAGTGGCCTCTTGAAGTTGTCGGGATATTCCTTGCACCGAAAAGTCATTGTATTGTTCTAGCAGCATATAACAATGAGGTGCTCCCCTCGCTTTACTAGTATTCTAAGTTTTCCCTTCAGAACACATGAAAACCGATGTTGTGTCGTCGCACCCACGACTGAATATGATACACCACTTCGAGTCGGGTATTCACATCTTCAGCTGATCAAATGCCCAGTAGCTTCTGATTTGAAAGTCAATACTATGCTTCAGTTGCTGAAATCGAAAAATTCATTCCCATAGAAATATTTTCGTTTTTATTCTCTTGAGGCTGGAGACTTCTGTGTTTTCAAACGACAAATTCCTTTGGTGTTTTAAATTTCAATACAACGTGTTGAGTCTGCAAAAGCAAAAATGAAGTTCTCTTAGAACTAAATATCAACTTTGTTGGATCTCAGTTGATCCAACTCCAAAACGAGTAATAATCATTTTAAACTAAGAACCACAGTCGGGTTTTGCAGTCTCCTTAATTCACTGGAAATTACGTAGTACCATGGATGGACAAAATTATGTTTTTTGAAAGAGGAAAACGAAAATTACATTTCAATAGAGGTGCGAAACTGTTTTTCTGCAATAATAGTTATTGAACATGATTTAGTTCAAGCAAGTATATCAAAGGTCCTGGTCGTATGAGATACCACCATTATACGACTTAGTTTCATCTGAATCACTGCCAAGAGTAAATCCAACATCCGTCGCATAAAAATTCACGAAAAAACCATCATCAACACTTTCTACGCATTCCCATCGTTTTTATTCCAAGTTAATTCCTCTGATTTAGAACCAGAAACAATCATGTTGTCTTGAATGGCGGCAGTGCGAGAATTAGAGCAACCATCCGCATCAGCGAACAAAATATAAATGCGTCGCAACTCTTTTATTCTAATATATATAATTCATCCTACTTTGAACCATGTACTACTGTTGTGGTCGTGACTGTGGTGGTTGTTGTGGAAGTCACGGGAGTAGCCACGTTTCTCCTTGTGTTTCTCTTCTTTTTCGCCATTGTTGTCGCTGGAGAAGTAGAATGGCTTCCTTTCTTTGTACCCTTGTTGTCACGAGAATGTACAGCTGCCGTATGCTGGAGCAACGCATTCTCAGAAGAAAAGCTACGGTTACATTGGTAGCACTCAAAGTGCGATGCAGCACGATGTTGTTGTAGTGATATTTGTGATCCAAACTGCCTTTGACACATATCGCAAGTAAACGAATGCAGTGAGTGACAGCGTTGTTCTAAGGGCTGGTGTACTCGTATTCCACATCTCCCCTCTGTTTCATGTCGGGTCGACATTTCATTAGCTCGTGTTGTTTGCTCCCAAAGTAAACGAATTTTCTCAATCTCAGCCCTTGCTTCGCTTCCATTTATTGGCAGGCTATTTGAGTTGGACGGCGCAATGACTTCAGGTCGAGTCCTTGCCAAACTTGCAAGAATTTGAGCTTGACACGCTCTGGCCACCAAGTCTTCGCGTTCAAACAAGTCATCCACCGATAGACCAGCATTGCGTACAACGCTCTTCAAATTACTGAACTTTGTGAAGACATGGTAACTTCCATGTTTTTACTAACAGTCGCCATAGCCTCGGTTGCTCTGTTTGCAAGGTCTTGCTTCGTTAAACAATCTCTATGTGTTTGACCGGCACTTTCAATAAACAACCGCAAGGCCACGACTGGCATAGCAGCAAGGACTTCATCAACTAGCATCCAACAGAAATTTCGCTCACTACAAGTCTCTTACAATTTATCCTAATAGTCAACGTTTGGTAATGTGTTCGAAATGAGAAAATAAAAAGTATTTTTTGTGATACAAAAAACAACCTCTTCCGCCATGAAGCGCACGTTAGTAACGTTAATCACGTGTTAGTAACAGGAAATATGAGAATAACGATTTAAACTAGTCAAACTGTCAATTCATTCGCTAAATTGAACCCCAACATCATAAAGGATGATACTATTGAGAAAGCGAAGTTAATATTAGTATCGTGAATATGATACAGAAGATTCAGTTATGGAAAGACTTGGCAAGGATTGGAACGGCATCCGTATGCACTCCTAAGTGTCCATATGTGTAATGAGTGGGCACATAAGACACCAAGTCGTGAACGAAATATTCGTATTAGTTTGTAATTCATATTTCTAATTGGTATTTTTTGGTTTCGTAGCATAGGCGAGCATAGCCGCGCCAAATAGTACAGCACCTGTAGTGGCAAATTCGACATTCCTTCTTCGGTTCTCCTTCTTTCTCCAACTAGTCTATCCCATAGGAACAACACACCGATAATTACTGATACAACACAGATTGTGTGCAAACCAACCCATAGGAAGTATACGATATAGCCGAACAACATACCAACTATCGATAGAGGGAGGGTGCTATCTGTCTGTCCTTCATCCATCTTTCACACGATAGCTAACGAATGAATTACCCCCACCTTGTTGTAAATATTTAGGGTTTAACGGACCTTTGTGTGGGGGTCTACCCGTCCCATTGTTCAAAATAGAGTGCGCAGTGGCGTGCGTTGGATTGTTTAGAGGATGCTTTCGAAGTGTGCACTTGTGAATTACCAATTAATAAGAATATTTCGTTCACGACTTGGTGTCTTACGTGCCCACTCATTACACATAAGGACACTTAGGAGTGCATAAGGATGCCGTTCCAATCCTTGCCAAGTCTTTCCATAACTGAATCTTCTGTATCATCAGGAATTGGTTTTTTGTCCAGGACGTTTAGTAGACATGGGGTCTTTTCTGATATTGAGGTGCCGATAATCATAGAGTTTTGTTGTCTCGTGTGTTCTGTGCAGTAGGCATCTACGAATACAGTTTGCATGAGGTTGTGGGGGTTGTATTTACAGGTGTATCTCCCAAGTGTCTCATTTCGTTCATAGTGTTTTTCTACGAACTCTTTATTTATCTTGAGTGTCTGGGTGTTGCTATCAAGAACAATGATGGGTTTTCCGTCATGGTAGCGTTTCTTCATCATGTTGTACCCAACACGTAAGTTTTCATCACTAAGTTTAACGGTGAAGTTTCCATTATGTTGCCCACTACCGAGGTCTGTGTGGACATCAGTGTTGGACGCGTAGGTTGAGGTGTTTGTTAGAAAGTAGCCATCTCTCACGACCATATTTTCATCTTCCCTAATCCATTTATTTTCACAGCAAAATAATAGTACTTCGAGTGCGATATAGGAAGTGGCTGAAATGATCTGTTCGCAGTTTAGGGTGAGTGTGAAAAGTGCAATTTCCTCGGTACAAAAGAGTAGTGGTTGTATGTCCAACAGGTTTTTGAAGTTGATGGACTCGTTGTATCCTGGTGAATCTGGGTGATTTACATACCTCTCCACAGCAAAAAGGATAGTGAGGGTCCTAGCAAACTTGAGAAGAAAGCCCTTTTCACGTGTTTGTGGCACCTGTTCGATGATCTTTTCCTTATGCATGTGGCAAAACATTCGATTCATCATCACACTACACACGTTGACGTCGACGTCATCTCTAAGGTGTTCAGACCATTCACTATGAGTGAGATGGATCGATGTTGTGTGGATGTTTTCAAACCCATGAAGTTTAGAGGAAATCGAATACCATCTTACAAAACCTTGTCGAATATTTGGAAGGAATTGGACTGCTATGTGTGGTTTAGATTAATTTCTACTGCCCAGGGGAAATTGAACGCGTGCGCATGCGTGTACATTCAAAATAGTACCACTGGTGAATTATCAATTGGTCCCTTGTCTGCGCAGATGCGGCGTACTTGTATGGATATTCTTGATGGACTCTCTAATGAAGAACGTATCATGGAGCAAGTCACAAAAGATGTCTATCTGATTGATCCCATATTCACGATACCCTTGATGGTAAATGAAAGTGAATAGAGTGGACAATGAAACTGAATATAGTGGACACTGAAAATTCACAAAAAAAAGTTGAATTCATTGTCCACCAAAAAACAATTTTTTCAAATTGACTATCCAACGAGCTTGCAGGTAACCATGGAACTCTTGAAACCAAATATAAACCAATTTTCTTGCTATACAGCAAACACTTGAATGGAGAAAGCGATATGGAAGTGGAGCAACTCAGTTCTGAATCTTCCAGTGAAAGTTCCGAAAGTGAAGACTAGGATCCAATTGTTGAAACATCCGTCGAAGACGAAAACCTTATTGTTGAAATCCCCGTCGAAGAAGAGCAGCTCAGTTCTGAATCTTCCAATGGAAATTTTGAGAGTGGAGATGCGGACTCAATTGTTGAATAATTGTTGAATTTACCGCTGAAAGCAAAAAGATTGAAGGCAAAAAGATAGTAATCGTAATTCCCACAGCAGAATATCAGGAGGAATACGGGAAGTTTTATTATTCAAGTCCCAACGTGGATAGTGATCATAGTGTCGTTGTGAATCAGATCGAAGTAGATCTGCCAGAGGCTGCTGATCCGAATGAAGGAGATCCTGGTGGTTCGCAAAACCCTGGACCCGAACAACTTCCTGGCGAGTACACCCAAGGAGAATGCACGCGTTGCTTGCTCCGGTACATCGTGCCAAAGCGGTACATGGCACCTATTGATGGATGTAAAGAAGACCGTCCGTTACAAGTTGGGTCGAACAACGAGATAGTGGTTAGAAATAATCTTCCTCATTTCTTTTGCAGGAATTCGAATTTCAAAATTGAGGGAAATGGAAAAGAGTACGGACTGGTATGTATGCGTGAGAATAAGTTAATTGGAGTCTCTGCTGATTGGGTATCACGATGGTTCGTTTATCCCCATTTGCCCTGTTGAATTTAAAACTGCGATAGTGTCAAGCACCGAAGAGAAATCAAACATGGATGCAGGTAAGCATGGTAAGTTCGCTTCTTGCGAAAGCTCAACCGCAAAATTCAAGCTTTTGGCACACAATCTGTGACATCGAACTCAACTCATTCATCAGGCAGTTGTGTTAAACCTTTCCCGGGTCATGATTGCATATGCGACCGGCGATCTTATAATTAGAGTGGTGATGGTCGAAGTATCTGTTGCTGACAGGGAGTGCTGGAAGAAGTGTCTTCAAAAACTGCGAGAAAATATTTTACCTTTTCTGTCAGAGTCTGTCGCACAAGTGCCGCGATTGGGCAAAGGCAGAGATCCCTGCTATGGATATGCTGGCGAACACCATACTCTAGCTGTTTGGTGTGCTTTGATGAGGAGTCACGCCAAAATGATAAAAACGGAAGGCACTGCTCCCGTGTGCAGAATTCTTACAACATTCATGGTCTCCCTTTGGAACAGAATAATGTCTGGTGCAGATACCGCACGAAATTGTTCGAAGGAAACTAAATACATCATGGAAGGAGATCAGGTCCAGTCACAAAATTCCTAGATCCAATTTTAGCAGATACTGAAACCAACGTGTTCCCAATCTTGAATTTGAGCAACTGGAAACATACAAAGAAGTTCTAGTAGAAAGAAAGAAGCAGAAGTACGATGATTTTCTTTTCACATTGGCAGTGGGATTAAGTTTCGATGATATCGTGAAATACGCAAATGTTCTTCGGGATGTGGATGTTGCTTTGAACGAGGCACCGGTGACACCAGTGCATGGTCACTCTACTATTGCTTCTGTCGTAGTTTTGCCGCTAGTGAGTCCCCGCTCAGGATGCTACGAAGTTTTGGTTGTTAACTTGTCTTGAGCAGATTCACTCTCAAGATCTAAATGTATCTAATTCTAAAAATGCTTTTTATAATGTTAATAAGAATAAAGACGACGTCATTACTTTCCTTTAAATTACGCAATCCAGGAAAGTACACACCCTTTACTTCTTGTTCACATATATATACCAGACTCGGTGTAGAA
>Ga0105055_10004834_pt1 | contig 19393 bp, 12 predicted proteins | sample BON03_FD_78090 | JGI IMG/M metagenome (GOLD analysis project Ga0105055, IMG submission 78090) | Freshwater microbial communities from Lake Bonney liftoff mats and glacier meltwater in Antarctica - BON-03 | ecosystem: Environmental > Aquatic > Freshwater > Ice > Glacier meltwater | place: Lake...
CCCCCCCCGGGCGGGCGGGCGGGCGGGCGGGCGGGGGGGCGGGCGGGCGGGGGGCGGGGCGGGGGGGGGGGCGGAGGGGGCGGGGGGGGGGGGGGAGCGGGGGGGGGCAACCCGGAAAACGACGGCCGCCGCGCTCCCTACGTCTCTTCTCCATCGCGCTGTCTCTCTCTCTATCTCTAGTCGGTGTGGCAACAATCTCGCAAAGGAGGGGCGGGCGGCCCGAGAAGGGGTGGGAAAGCGGGGCCGCCCGGCGTCCGACACGCGCCGGCGCCCGCTGCGGCGGCGGCGGCGGGGCCTCCTCGCACGAACGGCGCGCGCGCTCTCTCTCTATTCCCCACACGAGAGACACGAAAGAGCCATCCCCCCACGAATCTCCGTCGCAAGAGGGGTAGGTGGCGAGTGAGCCCGCGCCGCGGGCCCGGCGCACGAGCGCCCGCCCTCCCTCCCCTCCATTTCCGTCGCGCTCTCTTTCTCTCTCTCTCTCTCTCTCTCTCTTAGCCTCACTTGCCGGCGCCCCAGCCGCCGCCGCCGCTGCCGCCGCCGGCCGTCGCCGCCCCTGCAGCGCTGAGCGCCGCCTTGAGGATGTCCGAGCACGTGACCACGCCCACGGCGCGCAGCTCGTCGTCGACCACGTAGACGCGGTGGATGCCGTGCTTGACCATCCGGCCGACGATCTCGACAAAGGTGTCGCGCTCGCGCACCACCACGAGCGCCTGCCCGACCTCGCCGCCGGGCTTGCCGCCGCCGCCGCCGCCGCCGCCGCCCGCGCCGCCCGGCGGCGACGGCCCGCCGCCGGCCTGCTTGGCGCGCGCCTTGCGGTCCGTCGTCCACCGCGCGCCCGCCGACCCCGCGTCGGCCACCGCCGCCGCCGCCGGCCCCTGCCCCAGCCCGCTGCCCCCGTGGGCGTAGCCGCTGAACTCGGTGTGGTTCTCGAGCGCCAGAAACTCCGCGACGGGGAGCGCCAGCGAGCCGAAGTGCTCGGCGCAGATCGTCCGGAGCTCGGAGATGGAAAAGTTGCCGATGATGCGGCGCGTGGCCACCCCGTCGACCACGGCCAGGGCCGACACGCCGCGCGCGTCCATCAGGCGCATGGCCTCGATGGCCGAGAGCTCGGGCGGCGCGACGACCACGTCGCGGCGCGCCCACCCGAGCTCGAGCGCCGTGGCGCGGACCAAAGGGCCGAGGTCGGCGGCGTGGGCGTACAAGTAGCGGACGACGTCGGTCTGCGACACGACGGCGGTGATGCGCATGCCGGCGTCGCACACGGCGACGCGGTGGATGACGACGCCGGAGGAGGAGACGGGGGCGGCCGAGGCGGCGGCGGCGGCCGACGCCGGCAGCGCCGAGGCGGCGGCGGCGGCGGCGCACGCCGTAGCGGCGGCGGCGTCGGCCGCCGCGCCCTGGCTGTCTGTGCTGAGCCGCCCCGCCGCGCGCACGCGCGACGAGGGCGCGAGCGGCGGCGCTGCGTGCAGCTCCGTGCCGCTCGTGCCCGGCGTGCCGAGGCAGTACTCGATCAGCTCGCGCAGCGTCGCGCGCCCGGCCTGCGCTGCCGCGAAAAAGTCGCCGTCGCCGCCGAAGAAGGGAAGGTCGCGGATGCGCGTGGCGCTGGCCCAGGCGGCACCGCGCTCCTCGAGCAGGCGCATGACGGCGAGCATCTTCATGCCGCAGATCTTCCTGCTGCTGCCGCCGCTCTTGGCCGCGAGGGGGGTGGGGGCGCCGTTGTTGGCGGTGTTTGGGTTGGCGGCGGCGGCGGCGGCGGCGGCGGCGGCGGCGGCCGTTGCCGCGCCCGTTGCCGCGCCCGCGGCGCCCTCGGCGCCGTTGCTGCCCGCGCCGGCCTCTGGCCCGAGGGCGTCGTCCATCTCGAGCAAGAAGGACGCGAGCACGTCCTTGATGTCGAGGAAGCCCAGGAGCTGGCCGGGCGCGGCGTCGGCGTCCGCCGCCATCGCCTGCAGCTGCGTCCGGTCGGCGGCGCTGGCGCCGCCGGGGCCCGCGGCGCCGCCTGCGCCCGCCAGCGCCGGCAGCGCCGGCGCGCCGCCGCCGCCGTAGCCCGAGGCGGCCGAGGCCGAGGCGCTGCCCACGTAGGGGCTGACGGTCGACTTGTACTGCGACCAAAGGGCGTCGGCCGCCGCCTCCTCGGTGGCCGCGGCGCTGGCCGGCTCGCCGTCGTCGTCGTCGTCCGCGTCGGCGCCGGCCCCGGCGCCGCCAAAGCCGCCGCCGCCGGGCCCGCCGGCGCCGCTCGCGCGCGCGGGGCCGCCGCCCATGCCGCGCACGACCGGCGCAGAGAGGATCCGCGCCTTTGCCAGCACGCACAGCGCCTGGTCCACGGTCGCCGTGTCCTGCAGGATGATGCACTTTTGCGTGGGGCGCTTGATCTGGTCGAGCGTGACCGTGTCCATCATGGCGCGCAGGCGCGCGTAGGCGGCGGCCCCCTTGACCAAGGTGCCGGCGCCGCCCGCGCCGCCGCCGCCGCCGCCGCCGTGGCTCGACACGGCGCTGTCGGCGCTGCCGCCGACGCCGCCGGCGGCGCCGTCGGCGGCGCCGGCGGCGCCGCACAGGCCGCCGCAGAGCGCGGCAAAGCCGGACATTTGGGCCTCGGGGGTCGTTGCCCGGGGTGCGTGCGCGCAGTCGCTCAGCCCCTTTTGCTCCGCCCGCCTTCTGCTCGGCCTCGCTGGGGAAGAGGGGACAAAGGAGGGGAGGGGCGGCGTTCGAATGGGGGCGGGCAGGAACGGACGCCAAAAAGCTGCTTGGTGTTTCGCCGGCGGGCGAGGCGCGGAGGGATGCGCGCGCGCGGCGTCGGCTTAAAAAGCGGGTTTAAGTGCGTGGTTGGTGGTGGCTCCGGGAGCGGGCTCGAGGTTGTGAGCGGGGTTTTGTGTGAAAGACGGGGGAGGGAAGGGGAGGCGCCAGTGATGAGCAAGAGTAGAAAAGGGAGGCAAAAAGCGCCAATCCCCCCTTCTCTCCGCAACAGCCCCTGTCGTCGGCCTCGAGAGGCTGCTCTCGCACGAGCTCGATACACAAACCCGACACTCCATCGACATTGGCCGCGATACGAAACGCATTCGAGCCCCATTCGACATCCAACTGACCGACGATCGATTCAAAGAGGGCATCGTCGACGCCGCTCGTCGTCGACGAGCCCGAGAAACTTTGACCGACTGGCGGGTCTTGTGCCGCCCCCCTTTCCCATCGAATCAAAACAAACCCGATCAATGGTGCCGCGGCCGGAGTCGCCGCGCAGCGACGGCCCCGCTTGCAGCATCACCAGCGGCAGCAGCGGCGAGCTATTCCTGCCGCCCCTCAGCGATAGCGTCGTCCTCGCCGCCGCCCCGACGGCCCCGCCGCCGCCGTCGTTCGTCGGCCGCGGCGTCGGCGTCGAGCGGGCGGGCCGCCATCAGCGCCCCGAGCGGCCGTCTGCCGCCGCGACCGCGGCCGCGACGCCCCCGCGGCAGCAGCACTTGCGTGCCCTCGTGCGCTCGCTGCGTGACGAGACGGCGCGCCTCGCGCGGCGCTGCGAGGCCGAGTCCGCGGCGCGCCTGGCCGCCGAGCGGGCGGCGGCGGCGGCGGCGGCGGCGGCGGCAAGAGCGCGCGCGCCGCCGCCGTCGGCAGCAGCAGGCCAGGGCCTGCGGATGACGAGGGGCAAAGACGCCGCCGAGCTGTGCGCGGCGTGGAGCCGCGAGTTGGAGCGGCGGCAAGGGGAGTTTGAGGCTGCGCGGGCGGCGCTGCTGCTGCTGTCGTCGTCCAACAGTGACGGCGGAGGCGGCTGGGGGGGCGGCGGGACGGCGACGACGACGACGACGACAGCGGCGGCAGGAGGAGGAGCAGCCGCGACGACATCGACGACGGCTCCGACAGCAGTACCAGCAGCAGCAGCAGGCACCACCGCCGCCTGGTGGGACCCGGACGTCGAGCGCGCGCGCCTGGCCGGCGAGATCGAGGCGCCGCTGCGCGCCAGGCTCGACGCCCTGTCGGCCGAGGCGGAGGAGGCGCGGCGCCTGCTTCGGCGCGAGCGCGAGGCGGCGGCGTCGCTCAGGCGCGCGCTCGACGGCGCCGAGGGCAGGTGGCGGGCGCGGGAGGCGCACGCGCGCGAGGCGCACGAAAGGGAGGCGCGGGAGTCGCGCCGCGCGCTCGAGGAGGAGCGCGAGGCCAGGGGGCGCGAGCGGCGGCGGCAGCGGCGGGCGGGCGAGCAGGAGGAGGAGCGGCGGCGGCAGCAGCGGCAGCAGCAGCAGGGGGCGGCGGCAGCGGCAGCGGCGGCGGCGGCCACGGCGGCCACGGCGGCCGTGGGCGTCAAGCTCGAGGCCGCGCTCGAGCGCGCCGTTTGCTGTTCGTTCAGAGCGCCGCCGAAGAAGGTCCAGTCGTCGCGCCGCCACCGCCACCGCCGTCGCCGCAAGGAAGAGGAGGAGGGCGGAGACAGCGACGAGAGCGACGACAACGACGACGACGACCGCGCGGCGGGCAAGGACAAGGGCAGGCGCCCGGCGGCGGAGGTGGCGGCGGCCAACGCCCGCCTGCGCGTCGCGCGGCAGGCGGCCGAGGCCCTCAGCCGCGAGGCGGCCGACCTGCGCGTGTCGCTGCTCGAGCACGACGCCGCCCTGGTCGCGGCGGCCCGCGGCCCGCGGGGTCGACGCGGGCGCTGCGGCAAGGCGGACGGGGAGAAGGAGCAGGAGGGCGAGGCGCTCGCTCGGCGGTGGCGTCCGGTTGGCGTCCTTGCCGCGGCGGCGGCGGCGGCACGGCATCGCAAGGTTGACAGCAGGGAGTCGCGTGGTATCGTGTCGCACTGACCTATCTCTGCTAACTTGCTCCATCACCGAAGAAACCAAAACCACCCTCCTGCCCCCCTCAGGCTGTCCTCCTCCTTCCACGCCCGCGCTCCGCGACCCGAATGAGCCCCACCGCTGGCCTCTCCTCGTTGTCCCGCTCGGTCGCGGCCCTCTTCATCTGCGGGCGCAGCGGCCGCCTCGCCCGGGCCCTGTGTGGACACGCGCGGCACGCGCCGCGCCACCGGCTGGCAACGACGATGGCGACGACGACGACGCCCCGCGCCGCCGCCGCCGCCGACCCCAACGGCGACGACGCCGACGCCGACGACGGCGGCGCCTTTACCGTCCGCTTCCGCCTCGAGGCGCCGCGGCCCCCGGGCTCCTCCCCCGCTCCTCCCCTCCGCGGCCTGACCATGGCCGTCAAGGACCTCTACGACGTCGCCGACCATCCCACGGGCTTCGGCTCCCCCGCGTGGCTCGCCTCCCACCCGGCGCCGGCGACCGAGCACGCCGCCGCCGTCGCGCGCCTGCTCTCGGCCGGCGCCGCGCTCGTCGGCAAGACGGCGCTCGACGAGCTCGCCTACAGTCTCAATGGCGAGAACAGCCACTACGGCACGCCCGTCAACCCGGCGGCCGGCGCCCGCGGCCGCGTTCCCGGCGGCTCGAGCTCGGGAAGCGCGAGCGCCGTCGGACAGGGGTTGGCGGACGCTGCGCTCGGCAGCGACACGGGCGGCAGCGTGCGCGTCCCGGCAAGCTATTGCGGCCTGTGCGGCTTTCGGCCGACGCACGGCCGCGTGCCCATGCAGGGGGCGCGCCCCCTGGCCGCGTCCTTCGACACGGGCGGGTGGCTCGCGCGCGACGCGGCGACGCTGCGGCGCGTGGGCGCGGCCCTGCTGACGCCCCTGCCAGAGGGGGGTCCGTCGGGCGGCTGTCCGCCGCCGCCGCTCGCGGGCGGCGCGCGGCCGCGATGGCTCGTCGCGCGAGACGCCTTTGCCCTGGCGAGCCCCGCGGCACAGCGCGCGCTGTACGCGCCCCTGGCGGCGAGGCTGGACGCTGTGTCGGTTGTCCTTGGCGGGCCTCCGACCGAGGTGGACCTGGCGCCCGCGCCCGCGCTCGGGGGGGAGGACGACGACGGCGAGGGCGACGGTGGGGGTGGCGGGGGCGACAATGACACGGGCGCGGGCGCCCCGCCGCCCTCGTCCTCGCCGCCGCCGCCCGCCTGGCGGCCCGATCTGTCGACCCTCGCCGGCTGGGCCGACATCTTCCGAGTGGCGCAGGCGCGCGAGATCTGGCGCGAGCACGGCGCCTGGGTCACAGAGGCACGAGCAGGCGCGAGCCACGCGGCGTCCCCCAGCGGCGACGGCGGCGGCGGCGGCGGCGGCGGCTGGCCGTTGTCGTTGTTCGGCCCGGGCGTCGACGACCGCCTGCGCATGGCCGCGTCGATCACGGACGCGGACGCGGCGCGCGCCGGCAGGGCGCGCGCGGCCGTCGCCGCGCACCTGGACGCGCTCCTGGGGTCGGACGGGGTGCTGGTGTTGCCGTCGGCGCCGGGGCCGGCCGTGCGGGTCGGCGCGCCCGCGGCAGAGCTGGACGCCTGGCGGCGGCGGCTGCTGTCGCTGACGTGCGCGGCGGGGCTGGCGGGCCTGCCGCAGGTGAGTTTGCCGATCGGGATGGCGGTGCCGGAGGACGTCTCGGCGGCGGCGGCGGCCGACGGCGGCGCGAGCGAGGGCGGCGGCGGCGGCGCCGGCGGTGAAGGCGGAGGGGCGCCCTTGCTGCTGCTTCCGGTCGGCCTGAGTCTCATCGGCCCGCGCGGGTCGGACGAGGGCCTGCTCGAGATCGCCGAGAGCCTGATGGCGGCGCTGGCAGACGAGTGTCCAAAGGCTTGAATTCTGTAACACCCCTTGAACGCCGAGTCGAGATCAATCGATCCGATCAAAAATGTGAAAAACATCAAGAGAGGCGGCGACGAGGAGAAACGCTCCGAAGGCACAGAGAGAGAAAGAAAGACCGGCTCTCGCTATTCCTCACTCCTCACTCGGCGCACGACGGCAGCGAGTCGTCCTGCCCGTCGCGTCGCTTCACGGGCTTGAGGAACGTGGGCACGTCGTCCGGGTCGAGGTGCAGCATGGCCGTGGCCGCGCCGGTGCTGTCGCCAGCGTCGGCGTCGTCCGCCGGCGGCGACGGCGACGCGCCGCCGTTTGCGCCGTTTGCGCCGCCGCTGCCGTTGGTCTCTGCAGCCGCCGCCGCCGGCGCCTCCGCGGCCTGCGACGTCGGAGCAGAGGGCGCCGCCGCCGCCGCCTTCTTCGCCGCCCCCCCCTTCCTGGCCGCGAGCGGGTCAAACTTTCGAGCAGCGGCCGGCGGCGGCGGCGGCGCGGCGGCAGCGGCGGCGGCGGCGGCGGGCCTGGCCGACGCCGACGCCTTGCTGCCGCTGGCGCTGGCGCTGGTGCCGACGCCGACCGCCGCGCTCCCGCCGACGCCACGCTTGGGCCCCGCCGCCCCGGCCCTCCTGCCCCCCGCGCTGCCGGGCCCGTACCCTGGGATGTCCACGGGCTCGGGGTTGGCCGCCGCCGCCGCCGCCGCCGCCGCCCGTGCCGCCGCCCGCGCGAGCACCCGCTCCCTCCTCGCTTTTTTCACCGCCTCTGGGTCCGCCTCCGCCGCGGACGCGGACGCGCCGGGTGCGGCAGGGCCCCTCGCCCCCTCGGCGTCGAGCTCTCCGGGATCGGCGCTCTCCTCCTCCTCGCTCGGCGGGAGGGGCGCCGGCACGCGGAAGAAGGCGAGCCCGCCGCCGCGGCTGCCGTCCCCCTCTGCGGCGTCGACGACGACCGTGTCGCCCTCGGCATACTTGCCCGTGAGCAGCGCCTTGCTCAGCGGCGTCTCGAGCTGCCGCTGCACGGCGCGCTTCACGGGGCGGGCGCCGTACACGGGGTCGTAGCCCGCGGCCGCGAGGCAGCGCAGGGCGCCGTCGCGCACGGCCAGGGCCAGCCGCTTCTCGGCGAGCCGGTCGCTGACGCCTTTGAGTTTCAACCGGACGACGTAACGGATTTGCTCAGGAGCCAGCGGCTCGAAGATGATGCACTCGTCGAGGCGGTTGACGAACTCGGGGGCGAAGTGCTTGCGCACGCGGGCCATGACGAGGGAGCGCAGGTGCTCGGCGGCGGCGGCCTCCTCCTCGTCGTCGGCGTCGTTGTCGTCGTTCTGGGCGTCGGCGTCGGCGTCGGCGTCGGCGGCGTGCGCGCCGTCGCCGCCGCCGTTCTCGCCGCCGCCCGAGGACGAGGCCCCCTTTTTCAGGAGCCGCTGCTGCTGCCGGCCGTACGTGTGCTGGAAGATCTCGGCGCTGCCCAGGTTGCTGGTCAGGATGATGATGGCGTTCTTGAACGAGACGAGGCGCCCTTGCGAGTCGGTGACGCGGCTGTATTTGTTTGTTGTTGGTTGGGTGTTTGATGGAGCGGGGGGGGAGCGAGCAGGGCGTGAGGGCGGGCGCGCGTTTCTTCTCGTGTGTCCCTCGTTGCTTTGTCGGCGCTCCGGCCAAAAAAAAAACACCAACTACTCACCCGTCGTCCAGGATCTGCAGCAGCAGCGCGAAGATGTCCACGTGCGCCTTCTCCACCTCGTCGAACAGCACGACGCAGTAGGGGCGGCGCCGCACGGCCTCGGTCAGCTGCCCCGGGTCGTCGTACCCGACGTAGCCTTTATTTTATTTTTTAGATTTGGATCGGGTTTTTTTTCGTGCGGTGTTTTTTTGTAGTTTTGAGAGGGTTGGGGGATTTGTTTGACGTGAGCGTGACGAGGGGAAGAGGAAGAGTGAAGGACGGCAGGGCGATTCGGAGGCAGGCTGATCAACGCCCGCCCAGCTCGTCAGGTTTGGGCACCGCAAGCAAAATGAGGACGCCTGGTCGGCCGAAAAGCAAAAAAAACACGAAAACCAAAGGCCCCTCTCACCGGGCGGCGCGCCGATCAGCTTGGCCACGCTGTGCTTCTCCATGTACTCGCTCATGTCCAGGCGCACCATCGCCTCCTCGCTCGAGAACAGCGCGCACGCCAGCGCCTTGGCCAGCTCCGTCTTGCCCACGCCCGTGGGACCTAAAAATAGAAACGAGGCGATGGGGCCGTCCGGGTCCTTCATGCCCGCCCGCGCCCGCTGCACCGCCTCGGCCACCGCCGCCACCGCCTCGCCCTGGCCCGCCACCCGCCTCTTGAGGTCGTCCGCCAGCGTCATCAGCTTGCCCGCCTCGGCCTCGACCAGCTTTGTCAGCGGGATGCCGGTCCACTTGCTCACGACGCGCGCGACGTCGGCCTCGGCCACCTCGGCGCGCGTGAGCTTGCCCGCCGCGGCCGCGGCCGCCGCGGCCGCCGACGCCGCCCCCTTGCCGCCGCCGCCCTTTTTGCGCCCCCCAAAGCCAAACCCGCCGAGCCCGCCGCCGCCGCCCCCCGCGCCCCCCGCGCCCGCCCCCCCCGCGCGCGCCTGCGACCGCAGCTGCCGCAGGATCTCACCGCGGCGCTTGGCCCGCAGCCCGTCCGCCTGCTCCGCGTCCCCGCCGGCCTCGGCCTCCTCGATCTCGGCGTCCAAGGCGTCGAGCGCGTCCCTCAGTTCCTGCGCCGGCGCCGCCGCGCGGATCTGCTCCTCCAGCTCGGCCGCCATCTCTGCTGCCCGCGCTTTCAGGTCAGCCAGCTCGGCGTCTAGAGCCTCGAGCTCGGCCTCGGCCGCCGCGTCGGCCAGGGCCGCGTCGGCCGCGCGCGCGAGCAGGCGGCGCTCCTCGGTCAGCTGCGCCGCGCGGCGTTCCAGCGCATCGAGCGCCTCGGGCTTGAGATCGAGGTCGGTCCGCACCTTGGCGCACGCCTCGTCGACGGCGTCGATCGCCTTGTCCGGCAGGCAGCGGTCCGGCAGGTAGCGCTCCGTCAGTCCCGCGGCCGCGGCCAGGGCGGCGTCGGCGATGCGCACGCCGTGGTGGCGCTCGTACTTGGCGCGCAGGCCGCGCAAGATCGAGACGGTCTCCTGCACGGAGGGCGGCGCCAAGGCGACTTGCTGGAAGCGCCGCTCGAGCGCGGGGTCGCGCTCGATGAACCGCCTGTACTTGTCCGCCGTGGTGCAGCCGACCAGCCTGACTTCGCCCCTCCCCAACAAGGGTTTGAGCATGGCGGAGGCGTCGTTGACCCCGCCGCCCTGCTGCGCGTTGGGGCCGCCGATCGAGTGGAGGTCGTCGATGAACAGCAGCGCTTTTCCGGCCAGCGGCGGCGACTGCAGCTGCTGGATTAGGGCCAGCATGCGCTCCTCAAACTCGCCCGGAAAGGAAGCGCCGGCCGACAGCAGGCTCAGGTCCAGGCTGATTAGGCGGCACCCGCGCAGGGCCTCAGGCACGTCGCCGGCCGCGATGCGCTGCGCCAGGCCCTCGACGCAGGCGGTCTTGCCGACGCCGGGCTCGCCAACGAGCACGCACGAGTTTTTCGTGCGGCGGCAGAGCACGTCCGCCACCCGCCGCAGCTCCTCGGCGCGGCCGATGACGGGGTCGAGCTTGCCGTCGCGGGCGAGCTGCGTCAGGTCGCGCCCGTACAGGGAGAGCGCGTCCTTGCGCGGCGCGGCACCGCCCTGCCCCGGCGCGCCGCCGCCGAGCAGGCCCGAACCGCCGCCGCCGTCGCCGCTTGCCGTCGCCCCCTCGGCGCCCCCGCCTTCGCCCGGCGCCGGGCTCGCCCCTCCTCCTCCCGCCCCCGCCAGATCCCCCCAGGGGTTGGAGCTCCCACCTCCCTCGCCGCCGCCGCCTTCTGAACCCCCCGCTCCGCCCGCCACCCCCCCGCGCCCGTGGATCACGCGGGACTTGCGCACCGCGCGCCGGAGGCCCTCGTCGTCCAGCGCCTCGGCGACGCTGATGACCTCGCCGAACCAGCGGTCCTCGGCCAGCGCGAGCATGACGTGCTCGACGGTCACGCGGCGGTCGCCCATGTCGGCGCGGTGGCGGTCGGCCTTGGCGAGGTAGTCGGCGAGGACGTCGCGCAGGGCGGCGTCCTGTTTGTTTGTGGTGGGTTTTGGCGCCGTGTTTTTTTTGATGGGTTTTTGGGTTTTTGGTGCTTTGGTTGGTTGGCGGTTATGGTTCGCGTTTTGTCGGCTAAAAGAGGAGCGATCGGGGGAGAGCACCGAGCGTCGTCGGGCGCCGGGGCAAGCGAGGGGACAAAAGGCAATCGAGGAATAGAAGTTTGCGTGTTGTTTTACTCACGTGGGCCGGGTCCTCGCCGCCGGCGGTCGTCGGCGCCGTCTGCGCGGCCGCGTCGAGCGCGCCAGCGCCAGCGCCGCCCGCGGCACCCGCACCGCCGCCGCCCGCCCCGGCGGCCGCCGCCGCCTGCCGCTGCAGCATCATCTGCTGCATCTGCTCGAGCTTGCCCGCCATCGACGGCCCGCCCTCGGGCCCGCCCGCGCGCCGTTGTTGCCCCTGCTGCTGGTGCCGCGAGGCGTCGCGCTGCCCCTGCTGCCACTGCGTCCACGCAAACAGGCCCGCCATCCCCGCCCAGAACACCCACTGCCAGTCCATCGCGCTCGCGGATTGGGCGCGCGCGCGCGCCGGGCGTCTGCGGGGAGGGATTGGTTTGGGTTGATCGTCAAGGAGTCTTTTTTGTTCCGCGTGGAAGGGTGCCTTTGTTGTTGGTGATGGTCCGTGCGCCCAGCAAGGGTGGCGCGCGCGGGCTCAATGTGAGTCAGACGCAAGGACGTGTGTGTGAGATTGGTGCCTGGGTGTGGCAAGGCACATTTGTGCGATGGCGCCGCAACGACAGTCTCTTCGCTCGCCGAGCGCGCGCACGCACGGGCGGCGCCGTCTCGCTCGCTCACTCACTCGCTCGCCCCCCCCTCTCACGCAAACAGGCAAGGTCCACACGAGAGCAAACCGGCGCGTTTACAAGCTGGCCCAACCGATTGCGACGACCGGTCCTTCTCGATCTTGGCTGGCGGCCAGGCAGTGGCTTGGCGGTCGCGACGACTCGCGCGCGCGCGGGCACGAAAGGGCGACGGCGGCGCGGAAAAAAAAGCACACGAAAGCAAACAAACGCAATCAATCACAAGCAGCCCGTCCCTCGCACGCCCATCTGCGCCGCGCCGCACACGCGGCACCCCACCGTGGCCAGGGACAGGCCCGAAGGCGTGCGCGCCCGCACCTCGCTCGCCAGCTCGCGCCGGTAAAAGGCGTTCTCGCAGCGCGCGCGGAGGTCGGCGCTCGACGCGCGGCCGGGCGGGGCGCCGAGCCCGACCGTTTTTCCTCCGCCGCCCGTGTTTGCCGCCGCCGCCGCCGCCGCCGCCGCCGCGCCCCCCGCCGCCGTCTCGCCGGCCGCCGCCCGCGCCCGCCGCCGCGCCCTCTCCTCCACGGCCGCGACCGCGTCGTCGTTCAGGTCCGGGGCGCAGTAGGCGACCACGACCGTGAGCGGCCGCGCGCCCTCGAGCGGGGCCGAGCGGCCGCCGCCGCCGCCGCCGCCGCCGCCGCCGCCGCCGCCGCCCGCGGGTGCCGGCAAGACGGCCCGGAGTGCCGCCTGCCGCCGGCGGACGCCGCACAGGGCGGCGGCGATCTCGTCCAAGATGGGCCCGCCCGCAGCGGCGCGCACGGCGTCCGGGGAGGGGTCGCTCCAGGCCGTGGCCACCTGCAAGTAGGTCTGGTTGCGGTGCGGCGGCGGCTGCTGCTGCTGCTGCTGCTGCTGCGGCTGCTGCTGCTGCTGCTGCTGCTGCTGCTGCTGCTGCTGCTGCTGCGGCTGCGGCTGCTGCTGCTGCTGCGTTGGGAGCACACGGCGGCTTGCGGGCGCGACCACGACGGCGAGCGACGGGGCGGCGGCGTGCGCGCCGACGAGAACGACGAGCGCGAGGAGCAAACGCCGTTGCTGCGCTACTCTTGCTCGGCAGCGGCCTGGGGGGTTGTGATGGTGAGGATGGTGAGCTGGTGTCGCGTCGTGAGTCAGTGAGAGGGGAGGGGGGGGCGCGCGCGGGTGGAGGAAGAGGTCTTTCCTTCCCGCAAAACGACACCAGCGCTGCCCCCCGATTGCGCAATCGGCAGGGCGATGTCCCGACGCGGCGCGCTCGCAAGGAAGATGATGACTCACGTGGAGCATTGGGCGGTATCCTGAAGCCGCGGACGGGGCTTGCGCGATGCATGTGCGAAAGACACATTCACGAGACGAGGATTTCGTGCGCGCGTTGCTTCTTGTGGTTGGTTGTTGCACGAGCGTGGTACTAGTGCGAGACGACGGTATCCTTGGGTGTGTGTGTGAGGAAGCGGCCACAGCGGGCATTTCTTGTCTTTTCTCGACGCCGCGACAGCGCCGACGGCGCGCCCGCCCGATCGTCGCATTTGTTCGGAGGGATTTTTTTGCTTGGTTTTGCGTCGCTCGAGCGAGCATGTGTTTACAACCTTGGGAGACCCAGAACCCTTTGTATCTTGGTAAGGGCAAACGTGCGAGTGCAAATGCGCGCGACGACCGCAATTAGCAAAACAAAAAAAAGCGGGAAACCCGGACCGTCGCCCGCCTCTTTTTTTTTCCCGTTCCAACGCCTCGATGTCCTTTCCCCCCCCCGCCCCATCGGCCGGTCCTAGAGAGGCGACGGCAGGGGGCAAGGTAGGATCAATCGACGCGTATTATAATGAGGGTTTCAGCCCGACATGGGCTTCTCCACGCGCAGGGTCGTGGCCGTCTTGGCGTAGCAGGGGCCGTTGGCCGTCAGCGAGGACGAGTCGCACAGCGTGCACTGGAACTTCTCCACCTCGAGGTCGGGCATGGTGCGGCCGTTGGGGGCCGCGGGGGGGGGGGGGGGGGGGGGGGGGGGGGGGGGCGTGGGGGAGTGGATTGAGGGGGGGGTTGGAGCGGCGGATTGATTTTGTTGGGGGGGTTGAGAGTTGCGGAGGGTGAGTGAGACAGAGAGAGAGAGAGAAGGAAAAACGGCCCCGAACGGCCTGCCGCCCCATGAACAAAACAAGGACGCGCGCGCGTGATTATATTTCCACACAAGAAACTCACTCCTCGAGCTCGTCCTTGAACTCGCTCTTGTAGCCGCCCTTGTTGCACCACTCGAGCATCTTCACGAGCGTGTACTTGCCCGGGAAGCACGCGTACACGCCGCGCGCCTGCGTGTTGATCGCGCTGTTCTCGTCGAACAGCCGGACGGTCGTCACCTTGGCCTTGTCGGTGAAGCACAGCTCGCTGGCCAGCTCCTCGTTGACGGCCTTGTTGTTGTTGAGCGCGTGGCTGGCCTGGTTGTCGAACGTGAGCGACACCTGTTTTGGTTTGTTCGTTTGTGTTACGGTTGTTTTTGATTTGGGGAGAGGGAGGCGGTGAGCCTCATCGGCCAAGGGTTTGAAGGAACGCGGGCGCGCGGGGGGGTGTCACTCGCGCGCGCCGCGGCGGCTCAGCTTGCCGCTTTCGGGCGGCTCCTTTTTTTTGTGCCACGCATCGGGCGCCCGCCATTGCTGGCGGCGGTACTGACGCTTACCTGCAGGTACTGCGCGGCCATGCTGCTGACGGCTGTGGGGAAGTTGTGGACGGAGAGGGGGGGGTGGAACGAGAGGGGGGCGCGGATAGAGGGAGGTATCGGGTGAGAACAAAAACGGGGTGACACCAACGAACGGAAGCTCCCGCCTCCTTGCACGACGCGGGCGCGCCGGGCACCCAATCTCCCAATGCGGGCGAGGCGGACTGCCTGATGCGCCGTGCGACGTGCTCGTGCCCGTTCATCGCGGCCGGCGTGCGGGGAATGCTGTCGTGGGGGTTCCGGCTCGGCGATTTTCCGTTGCTCGCAAAACACATCGGAAGTCGCGAAGAACAAAACGTACCGAGCGTCGAGAGCGTCGCGAGGACAAGGAGAGCGCGCGCCATTGTGTGCAGTTGATGTGCGGGTGGTATGAGGGCGAAAGTTGAGATAAGATGAGAGCGTGTGGGTGCTTGCGGGGACGTGCGCGCAGGGCCGCTAGATATATGGGCGTGGGCCGGGCGTGGGGCGGCGACGACGCCGACAAGACGCCTCCGCCGAAACGGCCGAGGGGGGCTGACACGCGCGCGCCGCGCCGCCCTGTCAGGAAAACACAAAGACACAGGCCGTCGCCTGTTTTGTTTTACAGCCTCCGTCCCTTGGGAGGGTCAGGCGCAAGCGGCCCCGTCGGCCGCGCCGGCCACCCGCCCGCCAGCCGCCCCGGGAAACTCGCGCCGCTGCCGCCGAGCCGCCTGCCCCTCCACCACGCGCCCTCGCCGCCGCCGGCCGCCTCGCGCCCGCCTCCTGCCGCCGAGGCGCCCCCGCCCTTGGCCCCCTCCCCGGCCGGCCCCCCCGCTTCTCCCCCCCGGCCATCGCCGGCGCCGTTCCGGAACACCACGTAGGCCTTTTTCCAGTCGGGCAGCCGAACCCACCGCGGCCGGCCCGTCTTGGCGTCCAGCCGCCGCTTCTTCTTGCCGTCGTAGTTGAGCGTGGAGACGCGCTCGACGCGCGCGCCGTAGACGGTCTCGAGAAAGCGCTTGATCTCGACCTGTCGATTGGGTAGTGGGGGGCGTCGGTTCGCGTGAATTTACTGTATTTTTGGGAGGGGGGGGCGTTTTTGCGCGAGAGCGATCGCCCCCCTCCGGCCTGCCGACCGACTGACCGCCCTCCTCCTCACCTTGTTGACGTGCGGCTCGGTGCGGAACGCCGCCTCGCGCACCCAGCCCGTCTCGCGGATCTGCGCGGCCTGCGCCTCGGACAGCGGCATCATGCGCAGCGGAAAGTTGGGGAAGAAGGTGGGCAGCCGGCGCCACACCATCTTGTTTTGCTTTCTCTCTCTCCTCGGGCGCGACAGCGGCGGCCGCGGCGAGCGAGAGACAAAGCGGCGGCGAGGGGCTTCGTCTGCGGCCGAAAGCCCGGTGCGCTCTCGCGGCGAATGGGACCGTGTGTCGGTGGATCGGCCCACTGCGCGCAGGTGGTGCTGTTGCACGTGTCGGCGGATGCCCGCGCGCTGGTGGAAAACGAGAACGACGGGAAGCGCCAGTGATATTGGCCGTTGCCTCCTCTCCGCGTCACTCGGTGTTTCTGCCTGCTGCGTGTCGGCTTCTGCTGCTTGAAAGTGAGCGAGGGGTTGGGATCGAGTTCACGTGTGGCGCGGCGCGGTAAAGGTGTGCCGCGCTCAATGCAGGCGCGCCGCGCCCCTCTTGGGATCGTCGGCGGCGGCACGGGCCCGCCGTCGCCGGCGCCGTCGAGCGCCCTTTGCCGCGTTGCGCGCGTCGATTATGCTGGCCCACATCACGAATACGAATGAATCCCGTCCAAGCCCGTTGACGAGAGCGCGCGCGCGCGATGCACAGCGTCGCGCGGCTGCCCCAGCAGCGCGGATTCCAGTCTCTCCCCCCCCGCGAAACACGCAACAGCGAGTGCAATGGCGCCGTGATGGTGGCCCCGCTCCTCCCCCGCTCCCTGGTCGCGCTGTGGCGGGCGCGGAAGACGGCGATGGTCGCGAGCCGCGCGCGCGCCGCGTCCTCGAGCGCGGCAACGCCAATGGCGCGGCCAACGACACTGGGGCCGCCTCCGCCGACGGCCGACGAAACGCCGCCGCCGCCTTGCCCGCCGTCGCTCGGCGCCCTGCTCCGCAACCTCTCGATCGCCCGCCTCGGCGCCGACGGCAAGGGCGTCGCCCTCCTGCCGCCCACCGGCTACGTCGTCCTGGTGGACTGGGCCCTGCCCGGCGAGACGGTCGACGCCAGGGTCACCGCCGTCCGCAGGGGGTTTGCCGAGGCCGTCCGCGAGCGCACCGTCTCGGCGCCGGCCTCTGCCTCATCGCCCGCGCTCCTGCACCCGCCGCCCTGCCCCGACTGGGCGGGCGGCCTGCTCCTGCCGCCCAGGCCCGTCGCGGGCGGGTGCGGCGGGTGCACGCTCCAGGCCTTTGCCTACGTCGCGCAGCTGGCGCACAAGGCCGACGCCGTGCGGCAGGCGCTCGTGCGGATCGGCGGCCTGTCGCCGGCCGAGGCGGCGCGCGCCGAGCGGCCCGTCGTGGCGGCGCCGCGCGCGTGGGGCTACCGCAACAAGGCGTCGTTCGTCGTGTCGGTCGACGTGTGGAGGGGCCCGGGCGGGGAGCAATCGTCGTTGGATCAACATCAACAAGAACAACAACAGCAGCAACAACAGCAGCAACAACAACAGCAGCAACAGCAGCAGCAACAGCAGCAGCAACAACAACAGCAACAACAGCAGCAGATCGGCATGACGGCGCCGGGCACGCGCGCCACGGTCGTGCCCGTCGCGTCGTGCGGCCTTCAGCCGGCGGGCGCCAACGCCGTGCTGCGGGCCGTGCGGCGCCTGGCGTCCGAGCAGGGGCTGCTGCGGGTCGGAACCTCAGCAGAGGAGGGTGCGTCGCAGAGCGCGCGCGGCGGAAAGGGCCGGGCGCCCTCGCCGCCGCCGCCGCCGACGTCACGCTTGCGGCGTCTGGTCGTCCGCTCGGCGGCGGCGGCGGCGCGACCGGAGGCGCAGCCGGACGAGGACCCCCCGCCGCGCGACCACATGGTCGTGCTGGTGACCGACCGGGGCTTCCCCGCCGCGCGCCTGCAGCCGCTGGCCGAGGCGCTGGCCGCCGACCGCGCTTTGCGGGTGGCGTCGGTCGTGCACAGCGAGGAGGAGGACGGCACGGCGGCGGGGGCGGGAGACGGCGGGCGCGGGGGCGGGGGCGGGGGCGGAAGGGGCGGTGTAGGCGGCGGCGGGGGCGGCTCAGGCGGGAGCGGGAGCGGAGGGGCCGGCAGCCGGCACGCGCCGCGCGCGCCGCGCGTCCTCTCGACGGCCGTGCTCGCGGGCGAGGGCCAGCTGATCGAGACGCTGCGGGTGCGCCCGCCGCCGCCGCTTGCGGCGCCTCTGCCGGAGGCGGCAGCCTATGACGCTGCCGCCGCTGCTGCTGCTGGTGCCGGCGCCGCTGCTCCTGCCCCTGTTGCCGCCGCCACCGCGTCCGGCCACGAGTGGCACGACGACCTGTCGTTCGCCGTCTCGGCCCACTCGTTCTTCCAGGTCAACTCGGAGCAGGCGGGCGCCCTGTACGGCCTCGTGGTCGAGGCGGCGCTCGGCGGCTTGGGCCAAGAGGAGGAGGAGGAGGGGAAGGAGGAGGGCGGCGGCTCCGGCCGGCCGCCGATCACCATCCTCGACCTCTTCTGCGGCACGGGCGCCATCGGCGTGGCCGTCGCGCGGCGGCTCGCCGCCGCGCGCCCGCGCCCCGCGGCAGCGGCCGGCGGCGAGGCGGGCGGCGCGGCGGCGGCGCCGGCGGCGGCGTTGCTCGTCGGCGTCGATTCGAGCGCCCCGGCCATCGAGGACGCGCGGCGCAACGCCCGGCGCAACGGCCTCGCCGAGGGCCAGGCCGCGTTTGCGTGCGGCGACCTGGACCGCCTGGCGGCGGCGCTCGAGGCGGGGCTGCTGCGGGGTGGGGGAGGAGCAGGAGGCGCGCAAGCAGCAAGAGGAGGAGCAGGCAGGGGCGCGAGGCGGCGACAGGCAGCGGCGCCGGCCGCGGCCGGCCCCCGCCTCGACCTCCCGACCGGCGCGTCGCCCCCCCGCGTCGTGATCGTCAACCCCGCGCGCGCGGGGCTCGGGAGCCCCGTCGCCCGCCTCCTAACGGGGCCCGCGTGCGCCGCCGCCAGGCGGATCGTCTATGTGAGCTGCAACCCGCGGACGCTGGCGCGCGACCTCGCGCGGCTGGCGCCCGCGTGGCGCCTGGCGTGGTGGCGCCCTGTCGACCTGATGCCGCAGACGGACCACGTGGAGACGGTGGCGGTGCTTGTGCGCGCGGGTCGTGGGGCGGCGGGACAGAAGAAAGGGGGAGGGGCGGTGACGTTTTAGCCTCCTTCTTGTAAGCTGCGGCTGCTGCTTGCTGCTGCCGCCGGCGGTCGGAACGGCGCCGCCCGCCGCCGCAACGCCCGCCCGCCGCCCGCCCGCCCGTCTTCTAGAAGGAGAGAGTGAGTGTCGCTCGAGTGCCACGTCATCGTTCGCCACAAACGCTCGCCCGAGAGCGGGCAGGGGGCGACCGATCGCGCAGCGCGCGCGCGCGGTAGGAGAGAGAGAGAGGGGACGGGGCGGGTTGGTTCCTCTCGGTCGGACCGCCCGCCGCCCTCGCCCGCCGATCCTCGTCATCGCCCCGTCGCGAGCCGCCGCCGGCCCCCGACCTTCACGAAGGGAGGAGCAGCGCAACCAACCTACAAGGCAAGGCCTCGGCGGGCGGTGCGCGCTTGCGGCCCGCGCGAGGGCGCCGGTCGCCGCGCGCGGGTCGCAGCTGCCTGGCTCGCGCGGGGAGGGGGGCCGGTTGCCCCTGGGGGAGGGGCTGGCGGACGAGAATCTCCCCCCCAGCGAAGCCAAAAAAAAATCTCGAACGATCCGGCCTTCCTTCCCTCGCCTCTCTCTCTCTAACGGAAGCGCCGCCACCTTCGCCCACCTCCCGCACAGTGCAAATCTCGACCCATCTCACCTGTCCTAAACCCACACCGCGTCTCCCCCCCTTGCTTTAGTGCCCAGTCACCACCCCCGTTGAGCCGACCAAAAATCAGCAGCAGCAAGAAGTGGAGTCTCCCTCCCCCAGAGAACGGAGAGCCGCGGGCCCCCCCCCCCCCCCCCCCCCCCCCCCAGCTCCGACACAGCCCCCCCGCGGGCCCCCCCCCGCAATTTTATCACCCCCCCCACCTTCACGACAACCCACGCA
>Ga0105055_10004838_pt1 | contig 19388 bp, 19 predicted proteins | sample BON03_FD_78090 | JGI IMG/M metagenome (GOLD analysis project Ga0105055, IMG submission 78090) | Freshwater microbial communities from Lake Bonney liftoff mats and glacier meltwater in Antarctica - BON-03 | ecosystem: Environmental > Aquatic > Freshwater > Ice > Glacier meltwater | place: Lake...
ATTCCGCAGTCAGAACCAGCCACAGAAAGGAATGCTTCTGCTTCCCGCATATTAGTAGTCATGATAGCAGAAGATAGTCCCTGAGGAACGCCGTTTTGTAGTCCGATAGCTTCTTCAAGCGTACCATACTTCATCAAATATAAGATTGGTGCAAAGGTCTCATGCTGGACTATCTTAAAGCTATTCTCCGCTTCATAGATTGCGGGCTTCACGTAGCAGCCGGATTCATAACCTTCACCTGAAAGCACTCCTCCTTTTACTACAGGCTTCCCTCCTTCTTCACCAACTCTTTTGATGGCATCCTCATACATTTTCACAGCATCCAGATCAATCACAGGCCCAACGTGATTCTTTTCGTCAAGTGGATTACCTATCACCAACTTACTATACCCAGATGCCAATCTTGTCTTCACCTCTTCATATACATTCTCATGGATGATCAATCGGCGAGTACTGGTGCATCGCTGTCCGGCTGTACCTACAGCACCAAATAGCGCTCCTCGGATAGCAATATCCATATCCGCATTTTCTGTAATGATGATTGCATTGTTACCTCCTAGCTCCAATAAGGATCTTCCCAATCTTCGGCCAACAGCCTCGCTTACGAGTTTGCCCATCCGAGTAGAGCCAGTAGCAGATACCAAAGGAATTCTAGCATCATGCGACATCATTTCACCAACCTTATAATCACCAATTACGAGTGAACAGATGCCTTCTGGCATTCCGTGTTTTTGAAAAATCTCTCCTGCAATATGCTGACAAGCAATTCCAGATAGAGGTGCTTTTTCGCTGGGCTTCCAGATACAAACATCGCCACAGACCCACGCCAAAGCGGCATTCCAAGACCAAACTGCAACCGGGAAATTAAAGGCTGAAATAATCCCGATAATACCTAAGGCATGCCATTGCTCATACATCCGATGACCCGGACGCTCAGAATGCATCGTCAACCCATAAAGCTGACGCGAAAGCCCAACTGCAAAGTCACATATATCTATCATCTCCTGAACCTCTCCTAATCCTTCTTGATAGGATTTACCCATTTCATAAGATACCAGCTTCCCCAAATCAGCCTTCTTTTCTCTCAAAGCATTCCCGATTTCTCTCACGATTTCTCCACGCTGTGGAGCGGGCACTTGTCTCCAGCTTTCAAATGCAACCTGCGCCTGAGAAATCACCTGCTCATATGTTTCTTGGTTAGTTGTCTGCACCTTGCCAATCAAAGTGCCATCCGCTGGAGAAAAAGATGAAATAAAAGATTCTCCAGAATCAATCCAGTTGATACCAGTAGATGTGCCTGAATTATCTGATTTAAGCCCGAGTCGCTTCAATGATTCCTGAATACCAAATTGATCTGCATTTAACATTATACGTGGGTTTTAAAACTTTTACTAATTGAGCTAGCCAGTGAAATCTCTCACTTGTGCTAAGGATTAATATTTTTGTTAACAATACGCATGGGATTTATCTTATAAAACCAGTGCGCAAACTTCTTATTTACCTCGAATTTATAGATCAAATTCAAGCGATAATTACCTGTATTGACGGCCTGGTCAAAGGGTTCTTTCAACACCAGATTTAGATTTTTATAAACGTAATTAATATTTACTGAAAAGCGGCGGTCATTGTACCCAAAAAAGCCTCTGAGTAGATAAGTTGGAACACCACCCCACCTCTTGTAGGAATCACTGCCACGATGCCATTCTGAGAAACCTACACTATAGTTTAGTGATGCTACGCCAGTAAGAAAGAAACCCTTTCCAAAAACAAACGTCCCAGCCACACCTGCATTTGGCCCAAATTGAAGATACCGAGACTTGTCAAAATTAAACTCTGACACGTTTTCGATGCTTGGCAAAAATAATGAATCTGCCTTCGCATTCCCTCCATAACCTTCAAATCCTACAAATGGAGAAAAAGCAGATTTTTTCTGAATCGCTACTTGATTAAAAGCAGCAGACAAGGATAGCTTTTCACCCCCAAATAGATAATTAACATTTAATCCAACAGAATTCATTTTGATGTCTTCTCTCAGGTATTTTTCATTTGAGTTTGCCAAATACCTGGAATCTACCGTGTAGCCCCTGTAAAACTGTCCGTAAAAATCAAATATCCACTTTTGAGGATATGCATGCACTTGAAGATCCAAATGAAAAGGCCAATTTTCTTGCCTATTAGGGTTCATAAACTCAAATGGTACCGATACATTTAATGTAAAAGTCTGGTAAGTGAAGCCTAGTCCAAGATTTAAACCCGAATTTGGTTCAAACACATATTTCTTATTTTCATTTGGAACAACCACATTTAAATTTGTGAATTTATGAGTCAAATAGAGCCTTGCAGCAAACAGATGATCAGAAGTCTCAATATATGATGTGTCGAGATTTGGTTTTTTATCTTGGGCTGACACGTGTGAGAAAAAACTCAGTGTTCCCAAAAATGAAAGGAATAGAATTTTGGCATTAACCATACATAACCTTTATAAATATTCGAAGCCAAAAGTTTACAAAAAAATACTCAAAAAAAAATATCAGCTGATTTCTACCTGTTTTAAAATAGCCTCATTCGGGGAATTGGTGATGTCCATTTTAACTAAAAATCTCAGAGAAATATAGGAAATAAGTCGTGATGTCGACCCAATTTGCATTAGCTGCACCAATAGAGGAACATGCAACAAGCGTGACTCTAAAAAAATTAGGATTTCGTTTTAGTATAATTTTTCAGTTTTTTAAAATAGATTAACTGCAATTCTTTTACTTCTAATTCTTTATTTTTGAACCACACTGTAAGAAGCCTCTCTGCCATAAAACCAAGAACTCTTTCTTGGTACCCTACATAATCCTTGGTACTTATCCTTCTCTCAAATTCAAATAAAAGCCCAAACCACCACTGCATAAACTCTTGAAAAATAGCATCTTTCAGGATAAACATGTTGTTGGCATAGAGCTTAGTATCATTTAAAACTTCGTCAAAAGCATCTAAATAGTCCGGTTCCTTTTCTTGCAAGATCTGCCTTAGCAAGTCCAAATCCTTTAAGTCATGATATTTTCTATAGTGCTCTTTTACAGTATAGTTGAATATCCTTGGAACAGGAAGAATTGCATCATACCTGTCCATCAAACCATCGAGTTCGGCTTGATTTAGAATTTTCTCTTTGTAAAAATTTATGTTCGACGTATAGATAAGGGGGTGCTTACCTACAAATGGATACATCAAATGAGACAACCTAAACTTGACTTTATTTAAAACAGGCTGTGGGTAAAGTGTGAAAAAACGTCTATAATGAACAATTCCCGTAACCTCTTGATTTGTGTTTTTCCAAACCCAATATATTCCTGTTAATTCGCTATAAATAGCATTTTTCCCAGCTATGTTTTGAGCTCTATGATCAGTGAGCAAATTAATTTCATCTTTTCCCTCGAATTCCCCACATACAATTGGATGATGAAGTCCATCATTGATGACTACCTGGTTTGGAAGATAAAAAATCGTGTAAATTTTAGAATTCATGGTACAACCGCTTACTTATTATAATGAATAAGCAGAATTAATTTTAATGTTATTTTCTTTCTAGTTCAGCTATCAAACGCGGAATGTCCCAGGTAGAGTCTCCATACTTTCGGATCAGTACATCCCACCTGGTTCGGTTTGTGAATGTAATTGGCCACCACAGTTTCCCTGGTTTCATTGCCTTTTTTTTCAACAAAGGATACCCCACTTCCATCAGCAAATCAAAGTGTTTTTGAGTTAGATTTTTACCTTTCTTCAGTCTATATTCCTTTTCGATTTTGAGAGAATTTATAAAGCTTCCTACGACCAAGTCATGTTTGAGCATATATTGGCTTAGGCCTATTTCCCAGACATTGATTATTCTACGTCGTACTTCTTTAATATCCTGAATGGCAAAGAGCTCGTCCACATCCAATTCTTCCATATATTCCTGTAATCTAAGAATAGCCTTTTTTTCAAATACCATGAAAAAACTTTGAATATGGTAGTTATTTCTATGGGTAGAGAACCAAGGTTTCTCATGAGAATCTACCAACCCCCAAAAATCCATTTTCAGGGGTTTAGACCACGAGAAGATTGGAGAAAGGCTTTTGAATAATACATTAGAGTCATTGACGCAAGCGATTTGTTGATAATCCTCTAGTGAAAGTGTTTGAATAACTTTGTAAAACATCCCGAAATCATATCCTTGGTTTTCTACAAAAATGAGTGACACCTTCTCAGAAATATCTGAAACTGAACGTTGCAAAGTACGTGTATTGGTCACAAGAATTACTTGATCAAAGTGATTAGAAAGCTCCGCTAAGTAACAGGTTACATAATAAGGAATAACGCATCCCTGACTATAATGAATAAAAACGCAAAGTTTCATGAGTAACACTTGATTATTCGAAAATCGGTGATTTTATTTTCAATATAAAAAAAACCTTCAAATCTTATCCATTCCCTTCCAAAACTTCAGAAAATAGTATTTCAGTGGATTGCTGTATTTTAATTGTTTCCAGGGTCTACTGGCATGCGGTCTATGCCAGACAGGCACATTCATCAGCACATGATTTTTAAATCCAAGCTCGATTGATTTCTTCGAGATAAACGTGTCGTACCAATCTTTTGCCTCATCTAATCCCATGAAGTCATACGTTTTCAAGAAGTCTTTGGAGAAAAGTGTACAGCAAAAACTCAAACTTCTGGAAGTATCAATCACTGACTCGTTCACCTCTTTGAATTTCAAATAAGGGAAATTCACCAGACCGCTCTCATCAACAGTAACAGATCCAACTAACCCAGATTTTGCATTCGCATGCTGAAAACTCACTAACTCTGCAATAGTCTCCGACTTCACGACCACATCAGACTCTATGACCAAAAGAGGCAAACTGGCTTCATTTGCAATCTTTTGGGCCATCTGTAGCACAAGCTTGTAATTCGGCGAAGGATGATCGGTATGGTCTTCCAAATGGATGAGTTCATAGCCGATTAAAGTCTGATTCTGCACAAGTCCCGCTTTGGTCTCTTCTGTACTGAAATCGTTGAAAATAATATGCCTTACACTAACTGACGAACTAGCAATTGACTTGGCTGTATCCAAGGTAGTTTCAAGCGAATTTTTAACTGGGGTTATTACGATTACTTCAGCCATAGGGTAATTTTTCCCAAAAATAAGCCTTTCTGGCTAGGCAAAAAATAACCCCGACATTTGCCGGGGTTAAGCATATATGTTAAGCTAGCTCGCCGAGCGCTTTTTTCATTCTTCCCAGCGCATCGACCAGTTCTTCATCAGATGCTGCGTATGAAAGTCTGATACAATCCGGTGCTCCGAAGGCAGCTCCAGTCACCAAGGACACGTGAGCTTCAGCCAAAAGATATAAACAAAGGTCATCTGCATCTTTCACATCATGCCCTTTGGCTGACTTACCAAAGAAAGCAGTCACGTCTGGGAAGAAATAGAAGGCTCCTTCAGGGACGTGAGTTTTGATACCTGGGATATCACGAAGTAAATCCAACACCAAACCTCTTCTTCTTAGATAGGCATTTGCCATTTCAGTAGTAGGAGTTTGATCTCCAGAAATACCAGCCAAGGCAGCTCGCTGCGCAATACCTGTTCCTCCGGAAGTAAACTGACCTTGGATTTTCTCTACAGCTTTTGCCATCCATACGGGTGCACAGATATAACCAACTCTCCAGCCAGTCATTGCATATCCCTTAGATAATCCATTTACAGTGATTGTTCTTTCAAACATTCCTGGAAATGATCCAATGCTGTAATTTCTACCTGCAAAGTTGATTTTCTCATAGATTTCATCCGCGATCACCAGAATGTTTTCATGCTTTCTCACCACTTCAGCTATTGCCTCTAGCTCGTGCTTGCTGAATACAGATCCCGTAGGATTACAAGGAGAGGAGTAAATAACTCCTTTAGTCTTTGGAGTGATTGCAGCTTCAAGTTGCGCAGCAGTTGCTTTGAAGTTATTCTCCAAGATCCCTTGGATCAATACAGGAACTCCACCTGCCAACTTGATGATCTCGGCATAACTTACCCAGTACGGAGAGAAGATTACTACTTCGTCCCCTTCATTGATCATGCACATGAACACATTGGCAATGGAATGTTTTGCACCCGTAGAAACTACGATGTTTTCAGCTTTTGCTTCAACGATTTCATTTTCTTCGCGAAGCTTCTTTGCGATAGCTTCTCTCAGATCCTGATAACCTGCTACAGGTGGATATGAAAAGTACTTTCCTTCGTCGATTGCATCTTTTGCAGCCTCTTGAATATGCTTTGGAGTCTTGAAGTCAGGCTCGCCTAAACTAAGGCTGATAATATCCACTCCTTGTGATTTCAGCTCTCTTGCTTTTTTTGCCATGGCAAGAGTGGCTGATTCCTCCATATTGATTATCCGATCTGATAAAATAGATTTCATTGTTTGAGAGATTTTTTTTACAAAATTCCCCAAAAATAGAGAGAAGATTAGAAAATATAAACAATCAGTGGCTTTTGATCTCGAAATGTTATTTTTGTATAAAATAAACCGAAGTAAATTGCGTTTTTGTATACAATGATTAGATTTTATATCAGTTTTATTTTCATGCTACTTTTGAGCAGCGTTTCTTTTGCCCAAAAAGAAGAATCAAAACCTAAATCAGATCCTGATTCCAGTGGAGTGGTAAATTCTCGATTGCTTCCCACTACTATGCCTTTACTACTTTTTGACGACACAAAGGAAAAGGAAGAAAAAAAGGAGAAAAAGAAAAAAGCACGTAAGAATGAATGGTTTGGAATCAAAACCCGAAAGGGATACACTCGTCAAGAAATTCGAGGTCAGCAGATTTTTGAACACTTCAACTATACAGATGCCACTCGTAGTCCAGACCCTTATATTCGGGATGTTTATTGGTTTGACACGAAGGAAAGAAGCATTAAAACAAAGGACTATGTGACAGGGAAAGGCTACCTGCTCCACGGCCCGTATGAGCGGGTAATCAATGAGGAAGTGGTCGAAAGTGGTATGTTTTACTACGGCACTAAACACAAAACCTGGATGCTCTATGATTCTAAAAATGTGCTTCAGGACAAAAATCACTTTGCCCAAGGCTGGCCAAGAGAATCCCGTACTCAATATTTCGATCAATCCACCAAAACAATCCAAGAGATCATCCCAATTCAATACGGACTAGAGGAAGGGAATTACTTCTATTTCTATGAGGACAAACAAGTAGCAGTAACCGGCGAATATCAATATGGCGAAAAAGTAGGGCTGTGGACAGAATATTGGGACACCAATAACACGCAAGCCATCCGAAAGCGTGAGATTCAATATCAAGCAACGGCTTACACAAAAAATTTCCGCCCTTACATTCGTGCTGAATGGAATAAGGACGGAAACTTGGTCTATCGAAAAGATAACTGATTCTTAGTTATCTCGGAATTTAAACTGTTGACCTCCTACTGAGGCTTCATACATCAATCCGCCTTTGGTACGCGTGAATACCGCTACACCCTCGACATACTTTGCATTTAAAGAAGCTCCAGAAGCTGCAGCTACTGCCGATACCTGTGCAGACATTTCTATTTTACTGCTCCTAAAACGATCAAATGCTTCTTTGTCTTCGAAAAACACCACTTCTGAATATGCTTGACCTCCAGCCTGAAAGCCAATAGTAATCTGAGTCATTTTAGCATAGCCGACCTGGCTTCCACTATGGTAAGCAACTCCGTTTCCTGCCGCTCCACCGATTCCAAATCCACCTTTACCCACGTTTGGCAAAATGATGTATCCATAAGAGGAATCAAACAATTCTTGCATGCTAGGATCATCTTCCAAAAATTCTGCTTTTGCATCTGTAGCATCTTCTACAATTCTCTGATCTTTCTTAGCATCTTGTGCGAATCCTACGATCGCCAAAAGAGCAAAAAAGAAAGTTGCAGTTACTTTTTTCATGATTTTATGAAATTAAAACTTGGGTGATTGTTTAGTAAAAAGCATCTTCAATATGCCTGAAATTAAGTTGGCCTGTTCGATCCTTGTAAACGCCCATTATATCAAAACGAATGTCATTATGCCAATCTTTTTCATAAATGTAATGATCAGCTGCCTTTATGATCAGTTTGCGTTTAACCGAATCCACGAACTCCTCTGCAAATCCAAAGCCAGTTCCCGATCTGAATTTAACTTCAACAAAAATTAACAGTCCGCGATGCTTCATGATCAAATCAATCTCTGCATGTCCGTGTCGGTAATTCTTATCTACACATTCATACCCTTTGCTCACCAACCAGTCGGCAGCTAGTTGCTCGGCAAGTTTTCCAGAATCATTGTGCTCTGCCATCTTGGATATTTGTTTAATTTTGAAAAATCAATGAACGAACCACTTGCTGGTTCAGTTGAAAAGTAAATCCCTCGGGACTATCCGATGAATGAAATTATTAATAAAAAAGTAGAATTCCGAGACCTTGGAATGCTTGATTATCAACTAGCATGGGAGTATCAGGAGCGATTGTTTGCAGAAACCGTCGCTTTGAAAATCAGCAACCGCCCTTTGGCGCCAACCGATCAAACTCCAAGTGATAACTATGTTCTATTTGTGGAGCATCCGAATGTATATACCTTGGGTAAAAGTGGCAAAGAAGAAAATCTGCTTTTGGATGAAAATGGCCTTAAAAGCCATCAGGCTCAATATTACAAAATCAATCGTGGCGGTGACATCACCTATCACGGCCCAGGGCAGCTGGTAGGTTACCCGATATTGGATCTGGATAATTTCTTCACCGACATTCACAAATACCTGAGACTTCTCGAAGAAGCGATCATTTTGACTTTGGCGGATTATGGAGTCGAAGCAGGTAGAATTGACGGACTCACAGGTGTTTGGCTTGATCATATAGATCAAAAGAATCCTAGAAAAATCTGTGCGATGGGAGTAAAATCCAGCCGATGGGTGACTATGCACGGTTTTGCTTTCAACGTCAATGCTGATATCAGCTATTTTGGGCACATCATCCCCTGCGGAATCGACGATAAAGCTGTGACATCACTTCATCTTGAACTAGGCATACCAGTAGACATGCAAGAGGTCAAAGCAAAAGTAAAACAGCATTTGATCGAATTATTTGAAATGGAGAATATAGAGACATCATGAAAAAAGATATAGATTTTCACCCGGTCACAGGCGTAAAGCTTGCTATCGCAAAAGAAGAAACTGCTACAGGAACAGAGTGGGCTTTATATATTATCAACTTGAATTTGATAGAGTTGAAGAACGTGATGATCACTTCCAAAGGCTATGGGGAAGTAGATGGAGAAGCAAAAAAAACATCTACACTTCGACATATCCTTACTGAGCTAGGAGAGCAGGCAGTAGCAAAAGTTGAATCGATTGACCCTGCGGTATTCTCACTTAACAATGAATTTTGGGTGAGTTACTATATTTTGGATCAGATTTTTGATAAAAAGTTTATCTTTACTTCAGGCAGTTTTGATTCGGGATTCATCAAGATGATCCCCGAAATTGGCCTAGAAGGAGTTCTCCACGCATAACAATCGCTTATGGCAGATTTTTTTGATCAACTGAATGATATTCTTTTTCTAGATATAGAGACAGCTTCCTTAACAGAGAAGTTTGAAGAACTGCCCGAGCGGATCCAAGAGGAGTGGCTCAGAAAAGAACGCTTGATCCAAACAGAACAAGATATTAATAAACCTGGGGCATTATATTTTGATCGAGCTGGAATTCATGCCGAATTTGGGCAAGTGGTCTGTGTAGGTGTTGGCTATTTTCTGTGGAAAAAGAAAGACAAAAAACTGGCTTTCAGATCAAAATGTTATGCAAATGAAGACGAAAGGGAACTTCTTTTGGAATTCAAGGCTTTGTTAGAGAAGAAAAAATGGATTCTTTGCGCTCACAATGGTAAAGAATTTGATTTTCCATACCTCTGTCGCAGAATGCTCATCCAAGGAGTATCTTTGCCGGAGCCTTTGCAGATCTCAGGAAAGAAACCTTGGGAAGTTCGCCATCTGGATACGATGGAGCTTTGGAAGTTTGGAGACTATAAACATTACACCCGCTTGGAGCTTTTAGCTTCAGTTTTTGGAATTCCATCTTCGAAAGATGATCTTGACGGAAGTCAGGTCAACACTACTTTTCATCTGGAAAAAGACGTAGAAAAAATCAAAAAATATTGTCTGAGGGATGTGGAAGTCACAGCACGCGTGTACATGGCTATGCATCCACAATCGGATGACTTAGAAATAGAAATCATCCATTTAGAAGATTTAAAAAAAGATCACAAAGATTAATGGGCGCAGGGACATAAATCTTTTTACCTTAACCCTAATCAAAAACCCAAATCATGGGAAGAAAATCAAACAAGAAAAACACAAGTAAAAATCAAGACGGAAAACAAACGGACGCAGCCAGCTTGGCTCAACGTATCCTTCAATTTTTAGACGCAAATTTCGGAGAAGAATTCAACTCCAAGCAAATCATCAAGAAGCTCGAAATCCGAGACGCACTCACAAAAGGAGGCGTAGAACCAGTGTTAAGCAAATTAGTGGAAGCAGGTTCCGTTTCTCGAAATCCAAGAAATTATTACTCATCCACACAGGATCCGGGGTTTATTGAGGGAATTGTAGACTTTGTGAATCCGCGTTTTGCATTCATCGTACCGCTCGATCCTGAAAAAGTCGATGGCGATATTTTGGTCAAAGAAGCTGACCTCAAGCAAGCTCTAGATGGAGACAAAGTTCGCGTAATGGTCTATCCACTCAAAGGGAAAACTGGCCGAGTAGAAGGGAAAGTGCTTGAAGTAGTGGAAAGAAGTCGAGATGAATTTGTAGGTCGAGTGGAAATATCACCTCGCTTTGCATTCATCGTTCCAGACTTCAAGAAAATGCACAAAGACATTTTTGTGCATAGAGGAGCTTTGAATGGTGCCGAGCATGGCGAAAAAGTAATAGTCAAACTCACCGAATGGAGAGATGGTGACAAGAATCCTACAGGAGAAGTAATCCGTGTACTCGGCAAAGCTGGAGAGCATGAAGTAGAAATTCACTCCATCATGGCAGAGTTTGGATTACCATTCGAGTATCCTGAGGAGCCAGAAAAAGAAGCAGAAGCTATTTCAGAGCAGATCACAGCCAAAGAAATCAAGAAAAGAAAGGATTTCAGAGACATCTTGACTTTCACGATTGATCCTGCAGATGCGAAAGACTTCGATGATGCGGTTTCCTATAGAAAGTTAGACAATGGTAATCATGAAATCGGCGTACACATTGCTGATGTAACTCACTACGTGCAGCCAAAAACCGCTTTGGAAAAAGAGGCTTACAATAGGGCAACATCTGTCTACTTAGTGGACAGAACTATTCCTATGCTTCCAGAGCGCTTGAGTAACGGACTTTGCTCTCTTCGCCCAAATGAAGACAAACTAACTTTTGCATGCGTATTCGAAGTAGATGATGAGGCTAATGTGAAGAAACATTGGATTGGCAGAACAGTAATTCATTCTGACCGAAGGTATGCTTACGAAGATGCTCAGGAGAATATTGATAAGCAGTCTGGTGATTATTTTGAAGAACTTACTTTGCTAAATGTAATGGCAAAGAAAATCCGCCAACGCAGGTTCAAGCATGGTGCTGTTAACTTTGAAACTGTAGAAGTCAAATTCAAGCTTGATGAAAAAGGAAAGCCATTAGGCTTGATGATCAAAGAGCGAAAAGACATTCATAAACTCATTGAAGAGTTTATGCTTCTTGCTAATAAATATGTGGCTGAGTTTATTTTCAATAAGAATAAAGGTAAAGACACGTTTATCTATCGTACACACGATTCTCCAGATATGGAGCGTTTGGATACTTTCTCTGGCTTTGCGAAGCGATTTGGCCATGCTTTCGACATAGAGAATGAGAATACGATTTCCATTGCGCTGAACAAATTGATGGAAGACATTCAGGGTAAACCAGAGCAAAATGTCCTCGAACAATTAGCTATTCGTAGTATGGCAAAAGCCAAATATACCACTGAGCCAAAAGGGCACTTTGGTTTAGCATTTCCACATTACTCTCACTTCACCTCTCCTATCCGCCGATATCCGGATATGATGGTGCATAGGCTACTTGAGCTTTATCTTGAGGGGGGGAAATCGCCAGATGCTGAATCGTGGGAGCAAAAATGTGTTCATTCCTCTGAGCGAGAAAAACGTGCAGCAGACGCGGAAAGAGCTTCTATAAAATACAAGCAGGTAGAGTTCATGTCACTTGCAGAAGACAAAGATTACGAAGGAATTGTGGCAGGAATAACGGAGTGGGGAGTTTTTGTGGAAATCACAGAAACAAAGTGCGAAGGTATGATTCGTGTCCAAGACATGGATGACGATTACTATGACTTCGATCAGAAAAACATGCGTTTAGTTGGATCGAAGACCAAAAAAATGATCACTTTGGGCGACAAAGTGAAGGTCAGAGTAGTTAATACCGATATTGACCGTAGAACGATAGATTTGGAATTTGCTGATAATGACAAGAAGAAACCACGCGCACGACCTGTTAGGTAAGCTAGAGAACTACATCCAGAACGAATTCCCAAAAGATGCGGGAATAGGAAAGTCGCCACGAGAACTTTATGAACCCATTACCTATATACTAAGTTTGGACGGGAAGAGAATCCGTCCTTTGTTTAGCTTATTGGCTTATGGTATTTATAAGCCTAATCCAGAGACAATCTTAAGTCAGGCAGCTGCGGTAGAAGTTTTTCACAACTTCACCCTGATGCATGACGATATAATGGACGATGCTCCACTGAGAAGAGGCAAAGATTCAGTTCATATAAGATGGAACCAGAATGTAGCAATACTTTCAGGGGACGTAATGCTGGTAAAAGCTTATGATTTACTTTTACCAACTGAAGCCGAAAAACTCGGAGAGGTTATTCGACTATTCAACAAAACAGCTTCTGAGGTTTGCGAAGGTCAGCAATTCGATATGAATTTTGAGACGTTAGCTGTTGTGCATGAGGACGAATATCTCACTATGATCCGCTTGAAAACTGCGGTGCTTTTGGGATTTGCATTACAATTAGGCGCTTTGCTCGCTGGAGCTGAGAAAGACGATATGCAGAAGCTGTATGATTTTGGCGTGAATATCGGAGTTGGCTTTCAACTGAAAGACGACCTACTCGATGTTTTTGCCGATCAGGCTAAATTTGGCAAACAGGTTGGAGGTGATATCATATCCAATAAAAAGACATTTTTACTGATTAAAGCGCTCGAACTAGCAGAAGGAGAAGATGCAAAAGCACTCAATTATTGGCTGTCTCAAACTGAGTTTGACAAAGAGGAAAAAGTACAGGCAGTGCGAGGAATTTATGAAAAGCTTGGAATTAAAGCCCTTACTGAATTCAAAATGAATTCTTATTTCGAGGCCGGGTTTGCGCAATATGACGCCATTCATTTCAAAAACGAAGATTATTTCCTCGAACTCAAGAAAATTACCCAAGACTTAATTCACCGAGAGAAATAAATGACCTTATCAATAACAATTGTCCTGATCATTATCACAGCGATCAGCAGTTACTACGGAATCAATAATGCAGCTTTCATGGAACGCTGCATGTTCATTCCTTATAAAATTAAGAGAAATGGGCAGTGGGGTCGATTCATTACTTCTGGATTTATTCACAAAGATTACATCCACCTTTTCTTCAACATGTTTACCTTCTACTTCTTTGGTGGAGTAGTAGAGCAAGTGCTTGCTTATAAGTTTGGAGTAGTGATAGGTGGCGCTGTCTATGTGTTGTTCTATCTATTAGGAATCATCATTTCTGATATACCTACCTACCTGAAAAATCAAGATAATAGCTACTACAGAGCATTGGGAGCTTCAGGGGGAACTGCAGCAACGGTTTTTGCCAGTATCATTATTCTGCCTCTTTCGGATATCTGTTTATTCGGAATTCTTTGCTTACCAGGATTTATTTTGGGTGTGCTATTCCTCCTTTATTCTTATTTCAAAGGGAAAAATCAAGAGGATGCAATCAATCATGATGCTCACTTATATGGAGCAATTTTCGGAATAGTGTTTATTTTAGTTATTTCTCCAGAAAGCGCAACCACATTTATAGATCAGGTAGTAAGCTATAGACCTTTTTAAAAACTAACGTTTCAAAAAAGCCTGTCTAATATCCTATTAGTCGGGCTTTTTTATGATGCTTTATCACAGTCAACAGAATCTGATATAAGATCAAAGCAGCCTGTAGTTAATCCTGAACGTCCTTGGAAATAAAGTACTTATGCAGATTCAAGGATTCTTAGACATTTAAAGGAAAAGGTAAATACCCATACCCAGTTTGTCCACCTCTAATTTGTGAATCCCTTTATCGTTCTGACTTGTCGAACTTCTCGGTCAGGTGTGTTAATGGACTTTTGGAAAAAACTCATAAAAAAATAAGGGCATAAAAAAAGTTCCTTCAAACGAAGGAACTTTCAATAATGATTACTCGCTTAAATTAAGCCTCAGCTGGCAATACGCTTACGTATGATCTGCCATCAAATTTCTTTCTGAAGGTAACAACGCCATTAGATGTTGCAAACAAGGTATGATCTTTACCAAGTCCTACATTATCACCTGGGTGATGCTTTGTACCTCTTTGTCTTACGATAATATTACCAGCGATTACTACTTCGCCACCAAATTTCTTCACGCCCAATCTCTTGGATTGTGAATCTCTACCGTTTCTGGAACTACCGACGCCTTTCTTGTGTGCCATGGTTTTATTCTTTTATAGTTTTCGGAAAAGAAAACTTAGAGTGAAATAGTTTCTATCAATACTTTAGTGAAGTCTTGTCTATGACCGTTCTTCTTCTTGTAGCCCTTACGGCGCTTCTTTTTGAAGACGATGACTTTATCACCTTTTACATGATCTAGGACTTTCCCAGTTACCAATGCTCCTTTGAGTAGGGGAGCTCCTACAGACACAGTCCCATCAGCTTCTGCTAATAGTACCTGGTCGAATTCGATGGAAGCGCCAGTTTCTAAGTCTAGCTTTGGAGCATAGACGAACTGATCTTGTGTTACTTTGAACTGCTTACCTGCGATGTTTACAATTGCGTACATAATTCTTGATTCTTTTGAAATCGGAGTGCAAATATAGGAAAGTTGATTGGAACAAAAAAGCTAGCTTAAGAAATATTCTTTGGGATGTAAAACCAAATTTTGAGAGCTATCCATTTTGGAGGAAAATCGCCTAAATAATTCCTGTATAAAAGACTATTTTATTCTAAAAATATTTAAAAAATCTGAACTAATTTTAAGTCAATCGATTGAACATCATACTATTGAATAATAAAAATATTTATACAAAAAACTTGAATATAGTTCAGTATTTAGTTTGAATTTTAGTTGAAAATTTTTTTTGAGATTATTTCAATTTATTTCAAACCCTTGAAATTAGCCTGTTTCATTCATTTAAAGATAGAGCAATAGTTATATAATCTTCTGACAGAATGTTAAGTATGTGCTTTATGACTCTTATTCAGAAATACCTATACACGTTTTGTTACAAGGTTTTATTTCCCAATTTTGATTCACATATTTGTTCAGGTGCTGTTCTAAACAGGCGGCTTTTCCTATACCAGTACCACAGGAATAACCTTAAAAGAGCAAATTAATTACGATTAAATAACTCAAGTAGCAATGCAGTACGAACCAATATTAGAAGAGAATAAGAATCGCTTTGTTTTATTCCCTATTCAACACGATGACATTTGGCAGTATTATAAGAAAGCTGAAGCAAGCTTTTGGACGGCCGAAGAAATTGACTTAGGTCAGGACATGGTGGACTGGAAAGCGTTGAATGATGGTGAGCGTCATTTTATCTCTCATGTACTTGCTTTTTTTGCTGCCAGCGATGGCATCGTTAATGAAAATTTAGCTGAACATTTCGTGTCTGAGGTTCAATATACAGAAGCAAAATTTTTCTATGGGTTTCAGATCGCAATGGAAAACATCCATTCTGAGACATATAGCTTACTTATTGACACATATATTAAAGATGCTGTAGAGCGCGATAAGTTACTTCACGCCATCGAGCACATTGATTGCGTGAAGAAAAAAGCTGATTGGGCTTTGAGATGGATTGATAACGGAAACTTCCAAGAGCGATTGATCGCCTTTGCTGCAGTCGAAGGAATCTTTTTCTCAGGTTCTTTCTGTTCTATTTTCTGGCTGAAGAAAAGAGGCTTGATGCCAGGGCTTACCTTCTCTAATGAGTTAATTTCCCGAGACGAAGGATTGCATTGCGACTTTGCTTGTCACCTATATACCACACACCTAAACAATCAACTACCAAAAGAAACGGTAAGGGGGATCATTCGGGATGCGGTAGAAATCGAAAAAGAATTTGTAACCGACGCACTACCTGTAAGACTCATTGGGATGAACTCTGATCTGATGTGTCAATATATTGAGTTTGTCGCAGATAGACTTTTAGGTGAATTAGAATGCGAAAAAATATGGAATAGTACGAATCCATTTGATTTTATGGATATGATTTCGCTTCAGGGAAAAACTAATTTCTTCGAAAAAAGAGTTGGAGACTATCAGAAAGCTGGAGTTATGAAAACTACAGATGGAGCTGATGATTCACCAAGATTCTCCGTTGGTGAAGACTTCTAAATTAACCCAAACTTTTCCTTCAAAATAAAATCCCAAATAAATGCTAGTATTAAAAAGAGACGGAAGACGAGAATCAGTACGATTCGACAAAATCACAACTAGGATTGAGAACTTATGCTATGAATTGGATCCAAGATTCATCCAGCCTATCGACGTTGCCAAAAAGGTAATCGATGGCTTGTATGATGGTGTGTCCACTACTGAGCTAGATAATTTAGCGGCAGAAGTATGTGCATCTCTGACGGTGAAGCATCCAGATTACGCAATCCTTGCCGCAAGAATAGCTATCTCAAATCTTCACAAGACTACTAGCCAGTCTTTTTCAAATACCATGAAAAGGCTGTATACTCACGTGAACCCAAAGACTGACGAAAATGCAGCTTTGCTAGATCCAGAAGTGTATGGCATCATAAAAAATCACGCTGCAAAACTAGACGCAGCAATTGATTACAAAAGGGATTTTGGGTATGATTATTTCGGATTCAAGACGTTGGAAAGAAGTTATTTGATCCGGTTGAATGGAAAAGTAGTAGAACGTCCTCAGCACATGTTGATGAGAGTGGCCGTCGGGATCCACAAGGAGGACATGGACTCAGTTATTGAAACGTACAACCTTCTTTCCGAAAAGTGGTTTACACACGCCACTCCTACTCTTTTCAATGCTGGTACACCTAAAGCCCAGCTTTCGTCTTGCTTCTTGCTTACAATGAAGGATGATAGTATTGACGGTATTTATGACACACTGAAACAATGTGCGAAGATCTCCCAGTCTGCTGGAGGTATTGGCCTTTCTATCCACCATGTACGAGCCAAGGGCTCCTACATCAAAGGAACAAACGGAGTTTCCAATGGTATTGTACCAATGTTGAGAAACTTCGATATGACCGCTCGTTATGTAGATCAAGGCGGAGGAAAAAGAAAAGGAAGCTTTGCAATTTATCTTGAGCCTTGGCATGCTGATATCAAAGATTTCCTGGAATTAAAGAGAAATCACGGTAAAGAAGAAATGAGAGCAAGAGATTTGTTCTATGCACTTTGGATTCCAGATCTATTCATGAAGCGTGTTGAGCAAAACTTGGAATGGTCTCTATTCTGTCCACACGAAGCTCCAGGCCTTTCTGATTGTCACGGAGAAGAATTCGAAAGACTTTATGAGAAATACGAAAGAGAAGGAAAAGCTCGCGAAACGATCAAAGCGCAAGAACTTTGGTTTGAAGTACTAGAATCTCAAATCGAGACAGGTACGCCTTACATGCTTTATAAAGATGCCGCTAACAGCAAGTCAAATCAGAAGAATCTGGGAACAATCAAATCTTCTAACCTTTGTACGGAGATCATCGAGTACACAGCCCCAGACGAAGTAGCTGTTTGTAACTTGGCTTCTATTGCTCTTCCAAAATTTGTAACCGCCGGACCTGATGGAAAATTATTCTTTGACCATCAAAAACTATATGAAATAACTAAAGTAGCCACCAAGAATCTGAACAAGGTTATTGATGTAAATTACTATCCTGTCGAAGAAGCAAAAAGATCAAACTTCCGTCACCGTCCAATCGGTTTGGGAATTCAGGGCCTAGCAGATGCATTTATTTTGTTGCGCATGCCATTTGATTCACTTGAAGCTAAAGGCTTGAATGAAGATATTTTTGAAACTATGTACTTTGCAGCAGTGGAAACTTCCATGGAACTTGCCAAAGTTCAAGGTACCTACGAAACCTATGAAGGCTCTCCAGCATCCAAAGGTGAGTTGCAGTTTGACCTTTGGGGTGTCACTCCAAAGTCGGGGAGATGGAACTGGGCTGAAGTAAAAGAGAAGGTCAAGAAGTACGGTATGAGAAATTCTCTATTGGTGGCTCCAATGCCTACTGCTTCTACCTCTCAGATCTTAGGCAACAATGAGTGCTTCGAGCCTTATACTTCCAATATCTATACGAGAAGAACGCTATCTGGCGAATTCATCATTGTGAATAAGCATTTGATGAAAGACTTGATCGCTCTTGGTCTTTGGGATGATACAATGAGAAATAGACTTATTTCCACTAATGGTTCAGTAAAAAATGTTCCAGGAATTCCTCAACATATCAAAGATCTCTACAAAACAGTATGGGAGATTTCACAGAAGATTATCATTGATATGTCTGCAGATAGAGGAGCATACATCTGCCAGTCTCAAAGTATGAACGTGTTCATGCAGGATCCTAACTTCGGTAAGTTGACATCCATGCATTTCTACGCTTGGAAAAAAGGTTTGAAGACAGGTATGTACTACTTAAGGTCTCAAGCTGCTACTAGTGCTATCAAATTCACTTTGGACAAAACAGGATTTGAGCCAAAGACTGAGAAAGCTCAACAAGAAATAGTAGAAGTAAAATCACAGAAAAAAGATGCTATTACCTGTTCCTTGGATGATCCAGAAGAATGCGAAATGTGCGGCAGTTAAGACCTAAAGTTAAATATTGACCAAAAGCGCTTGATCTATCAAGCGCTTTTGGCTATATATGGAATACGGTTGGTAATCGAATTTGAGTTTCCCTGCAATAAAGTAAACCATGTTGATGAAGTTATTTATGTTCCGGTATCCACGAGCTCTTTTTTTTGCGAGTTGAATTTTTGAATTGATCCCTTCTAGGATTCCATTGTTTAGGTTTGTTTCCGAATAATTTAGAACTCCAAACCAATGTGCTTTCAGGGTTTTTGCAGCCTTGATAAATG
>Ga0105055_10004839_pt1 | contig 19386 bp, 19 predicted proteins | sample BON03_FD_78090 | JGI IMG/M metagenome (GOLD analysis project Ga0105055, IMG submission 78090) | Freshwater microbial communities from Lake Bonney liftoff mats and glacier meltwater in Antarctica - BON-03 | ecosystem: Environmental > Aquatic > Freshwater > Ice > Glacier meltwater | place: Lake...
ACAGGCATGAGAGCGAGCTACTGCTCGCTATGGACATAGATAAGAGGCGCCGAGGCCACAGCCACAAAGCTCCTGGGCACGACTGCGTGCGTCGTCGGCGAGGCCGTCGCAAGGCTGAAAGAAGCGAAGAACAACACTTGACACTGGCAGGCATCGCTGGCAGGGGGTGCGCCGTGGCTCCCGCCCTGACTCCTGGGTGTGTAAAGCTTTCTCCTTGTCTTTCGATCAGCTTGCTTGAGCGAAGTGAGTTATTGGTTACATGCGACAGTATATTCATTAAATGAGCCATGTGCTAGTTTAGCTTTGCGTGAGCTGGTGGGCATGGATGAGCGTAAGAGCCGGTGCTTGCTTTCGCCGACGGACGGACGAAAACCACCAATTCACCCAAGCCAGTGCACACGCTCATGCCCCTCTACCCTCCTCTTCATTCACAGGGTCGCGCGGGAACCTGCGGAAGAGATTGCTTTGGTGGGCTGGAAGAAGCACAAGGCAAGCACCACCACCATTATCATCATCACCTCGCGCCGTCTCCTTCATTCCTCGGCGCATCACCACTCGAGCAGCGCAAGCACGCCACCCACACAGAGCAGCAGCAGCGAGGCCCAGGGCGTGTAGGGCTGTAGCCGGCGTTCTTCACCATGGGTACGTGTGTTTATGCTGTGGATGGGGCGGGTTTGCCTCGTCTTTCCTTCGTTTTGGGTGTCTTTCCTTCTTTCTTTGGGGTGGGCAGGCTCGCGCCGCGGGTCTCCTCGTCTCCCCGTCTCCCTTGCCTGCTTGCCTGTGCCTACCACGCCAGGCGACAGGCACTGCACCACGTTCTCCCTTGCTTTCTCGGCCCGCACAAGCTTGCACCTTTCTCCGGCAGCTTTACCAACACACGCTCATCCTCCCCCAACCTCCCCTCCCCTCCCTTCCCCCCTCCTCCCTCACACACAGGTGTCCCAGCCTTCTTCCGCTGGCTCTCAGAGAAATACCCCAAGACCGTCCTCGAAATGGTGGAGCAACGCCCTCAAATCATCGATGGCATGCCCATTCCCTTCGACTTAACGGCGCCCAACCCCAATAACATGGAATGGGACAACCTCTACATAGACATGAACGGCATCATCCACCCCTGCTCCCACCCCGAAGACCGACCCACCCCCAAAACTGAAGCGGAAATGTTTGTCAATGTCATGGAGTACGTCGATCGTATCTTCGCTGCTGTCCGCCCTCGGCGCGTCCTTTTTCTAGCTATTGACGGCGTGGCCCCCCGAGCGAAAATGAACCAGCAACGCACCCGCCGCTTCCGCTCCGCAGGCGATGCAAGGGAACGGCACGAAATCAAGCTGGCCACCCGGCAGGAGATGCTCGCGATGGGCCTGCCGGTACCACCACAAGAGCTAGATAAGGAGTGGGATTCGAATGTGATTACACCAGGAACTGAGTTCATGGTCACTTTAGCTCGATATCTCCGTTTTTATGTCGCTCATAGGATTAACACTTGCAAGGCCTGGCAAAACATCAAGGTGTTGTTTTCTGATGGTAGTGAGCCGGGGGAAGGCGAGCATAAAATAATGGATTTTATTAGGAAGGAACGGGCGCAACCAGGGTATGACCCTAACACACGGCATATTCTCCACGGGCTTGATGCAGATTTGATCATGTTGGCCCTGGCCACTCACGAGCCTCATTTTACTATTTTGAGGGAGCAGGTGTTTTTTGGGAGGAAGGGCGGGGGAGGGAGGGAGGGGTTGGGGCATCCGAAGGCGGGCTCGGCGCAGGGGGCGTTTGATGCGATGCAGGGAGGGAGGGTGGATGATGGGTTTGCACGGGGGGAGGGGGATCGATTTCCGTACTTGAAGCCGTTTCAAATGTTGTATATTCCGACGTTGCGGGAGTATTTGAGGGAGGAGTTTCGGTGTTTGGAGGGGGTGTTGCCGTTTGGGTATGATTTTGAACGGGTGGTGGATGATTTTGTGTTCTTGTGTTTTTTTGTGGGGAATGATTTTTTGCCTCATTTGCCCTCGCTTGATATACGAGATGGAGCGATCGATTTTTTGCTCAATGTGTATAAGCGGGTTTTGCCTGCTATGGGGGACTATTTGACGGCGCCTGGGGGGGTGGTGAATTTGGAGAAGGTTGATATTATTCTGGCGGAGGTAGGGAGGGTGGAGGATGAGGTGTTTCGCCGACGAAGGGCAGGGGAGGATCAGCACAAGCAAAGGTTGAATCGACGGGTGCGAGATGTAGAACGACGACATGGTGGGTCAGTACAAGAGCTTGCTGCTCGGATCGTTCCTGCGGACGTCCAGCCCTTGGGGAGGCCGAGGCTGCCCCCGCCGATGGTACAGCTTCCTCCCCCTCCTCCTCCTCCTCCTCCTCCCCCTCCTCCTCCTGGCCCGACGCCCGAGGAAAAGAATAAGAAGAACAAGAGCGTGGCACAGCTGTTGAGGGAGAAATTGAAGAAACCCAAGCGGGAGAACAGCAGCAGCAGCAGCAGCAGCAACGGTAATAGGAGCAATGAGACGAGCCCGGTGAAGAAGGAGGAGGAGGGAGAGGGAGGGAGGGAGGGAGGGGAGGAGGGCAAGCTGTTTGATGATTCGGCAACGGCGGCGCTGCAGCCAGTGGGGCCGAGTCCGGCGAAGAGGATTAAGTTGGAGACGACGGGGGTTGTGACTGAGGGGAGTAGCACGACGGTTGCTTTTAAGGGGGAGAATGGAGAGGTGATGATGGGTGTGAGTACTGAGGTGTCTATTAATGTCAAGACAACCGAGGAAGAGGAAGAGGAGGACGAAGACGAAGAGGAGGATGTGATGGACGAGGAGGAGGAGGAAGAGAAGGAGGAGTTTGAGAATCCGCATATAGTGGTGCCGCCTGAATTGGAGGGGACCGATTTAGCAGCAGCGCAGAAGGAGCTGGCTGAACGAGTGAAGAGTAAGCAGGAGGCGAGGTTGGATCGGCTGAAGGAAGAGATTGAGGATACGATTCGCTATCACGAGGCGGGGTGGAAGGATAGGTATTACCAGGATAAATTGAAGAAGCAGAATATGGAGAAGGGGGGGGGGAGGGAGCATATGTACCGGACGTATATCGAGGGGTTGTGTTGGGTTTTCCAATATTATTATAGGGGGTGTCAGGCTTGGGGGTGGTTTTATCCGTTTCATTACGCGCCGTTTGCGAGTGATTTGGTGAATATTGAGAGGTATTCGATTGAATTTGAGATGGGCACGCCTCTGAAGCCCTTGGAACAGCTCATGGCTGTCTTGCCTCCTGAGAGCGCGGATGCTCTGCCGGTGCCGTTGGCGAGGCTGATGACGAGCGAGGTTTCGCCGATTTTGGATTTTTATCCGAAAGATGTGGAGGTTGATCCGAATGGGAAGGCCATGCCTTGGTTATGGGTGACTTTATTGCCGTTTATCGACGAAAAACGTTTGTTGAGCACAATGGCGGAGGTGGAGAACGAGTTAAGCCCGGCAGAGAAAAAGAGGAATCAGCTTGGAGGCTCCCTATTAGCACTGCACGAATACCACCCGACCTTCCGCACCATCTCCACCGTCCTCGAAGAGAGCAAAACCAACACCCAAGCAACCTTCGAGATCCCCGCCGCGCAAAACCAAGGTTTTTCCGGTACCCTTACTAAGCCCCCCCCCGACGCTCTTCTTCAAATCGGTGCTCCTGTCACGGCCCCCAAAATTCCTCCATCTGTCTTACACGACGTCGAGGACAACCGAGCATTAATCGCTGGTTTCGCCCTCCCTCCCCAAAGCACCCCCCATGCTTCAATTCTGTTACCTGGTTTGACTCAACCCCCGCGTCGGCTGTCTGATCGTGATTTGGCCCCGAGGCGCCCGCCGCGGTTGGGGAGGGGTGTGAATATCGCAGAGCTCGGCACGCAATTTGGGTTTATGGAAATGCATGCCGTGGCGGCACATAGGATGATTGTGCACAATATGCCTAGGGGGGGTGGGAGGGGAGGAGGGATGATGTATCAACAGCACCAGCAGCAGCAGGGGGGGTACGGTGGTAGTGGTGGTGGTGATGGAGGCGGAGGAGGAGGAGGGACAGGCACTCGTTCCTGGGGCAGCTTCGAGCCGCACAACAACCAAAAGCACCGACCCACCCCTCCTCAACTCCCCCCTCCTTCCCTCTACCCTGGCGTGGGGGGAGGAAGGGGGGGAGGTCCTCCTTCTTACGCTCCGCAGCTCGTCCCTCCTATGATGCACATGGCGCCTCGTCCCCCTCCTCAGCATTTCCCCAAGCCGCCAATGATGATGATGGGCGGCGGCGGGCAGGGCCCTTACCCTCCCAATCCCTACCACCACCAAGCCCCTCCGCAGCAGCAGCAGCAGTACCAGCAATATCAGCAGCAGCAGCAGTATGGAGGAGGCTACCAGCAGCAGCAGCAGCCCGCGCAGCAGCAGCAGCCCGCGCAGCAGCAATACCACCAACAGCAGCAGCAGCAAGCGGGCATGCTCCCTCCCCCGGGGATGGGGGCACCGATGTTTCAGGGGGTCGATGCCGGCCTGATGAATAGTTTGCGGCAGGGCGTGCAGCAAGCCGTGGAGCAACGAACGCAGGAGACGCGTGGTGGTCACCGGGGGCCGCACCAGGGAGGGAGGGGAGGAGGGAGAGGAGGAGGAGGAGGACAGCAGCATCGTCGACGATAGGAATAGTGTAGGAAGAAGCACAAGGCGAAAGGAAAGAATAAAGTGTGCCGTAAAGTGACGAGATCCAGCCCATTCCCTTCACACAGAGGGAGTAAAATAAAGAACCGCCAACAACAAAAGAAAAAGAAAGAAATAAGCAACCACAACGGGAGAGACCTAATACTTTTATAATTGTCTTGATTGCCCTGATAGTTTGCATACGTCTAGTGCGTGTCATTTGTTTTGCCTGAACACCCTAGTTTAACCTCCTCTGGTCTGGACTCGAGACCGCTCTCGAGCTCGTCTTTGACCAAATTTTGGTGGCTGCACTCAAGTGTAATCTCTTGGCCTTGCCTCCCCAGAGCTGATACCATGTTTCCCAATCCTGAAATATGAAGAAGGCTGCCTGTAAAAACGCGAAAGGAGTGCACTTGAGCGTGACGAACAACAACGTGCGCGGCGGTTGATGTTGGCGAGAGTATTGTGAGGAGCAAGTGAATGGTTGGGTGGAGGACAAGCAAAAGCCAAAGATAGTGGCCTTGACACAAACACAAGGGCTAGGACAAGCACACTCACACGATCCCCTTCGAACCACCACACTGCTTTCACAGTTTGGGCGGCGGCACCCTGCCCTACGATGGCTGCGCCCGGCCGTTTAAGACGAAGACACAGACCCGCCTTCTCGTTGTCGTGGGCAAGCATGACTTTCCTCTTGGCCGCTGCGGTCTCACTGGGCACACAGGCAGCCCACGCCACCACCACCATGGCAAGATGGAGCAGCAGCGGCAGTAGCATAAGGAGAATAGCAGGGCCGGGCGCATCTTGGCTGCCTGGCTTTGTGGTGGGGGGCAGCCGCAGCCACAGCCATCCACACAGCAGCAGCAGCAGCCGCAGCGCCCTCCGCCCAAGACAAGGTGAGTGAACGTGGGGAAACAAAACGTGCCCATGCGTCAAAAAGTGCTTGCACAGGCTATGATTATGAATAACAATTATCCCTGTCTGTAACAAGACCAAAAGTCTATGAGGATAATCCAATTTAAGGTAACCTGAATGAGCCCAAAGCAAGCACTCCCTTCCACCCACTCTCTCAACTTGCAACTCCAGCCACTCCCTCCATCTCACACACCCCACCCTACCACCTAACCACCACACAACACAGTCATCCAACGTTCGTCCTCGTCCGACGGGGCCTCTCCTAGCCCCAGCACCACCACCACTCCCTCCTCAGCCACCAGCTCTGCGGCCGCCGTCTCCGACGAGCCCACCCGCCCACCCACCCTCCCCTCCCAAGAATTCAAGCCCAAGCAATCCCTCGGGCAAAACTTCCTGTCTGACCAGAACTACGTCCTCAAGATTGTGACTGCGCTCGTTGATTCGAGCCCTGGAGGGCGGCAGGTGGTGGAGTTGGGGCCTGGCCCTGGTGCGTTGACAAGGGTGCTGCACCGACGGTACCCTGAAATGCTCGCCGTGGAAATCGACTCTCGTGCCGTGGCGGTCTTAAACGAGGCGTTGCCCAACCTGCGTGTAGTGCAATCGGACGTCCTACAAGTGGATTGGACGGCCTTGGCGGAGCTGAGGGGGGGGCCTTTGTCAGTTATCGGAAATTTGCCTTATCATATCACGAGCCAAATTTTGTTTTGTTTGCTGGACAACCACCGGGCAGTGCGCCAGGCCGTGGTCACCATGCAGCTGGAGGTAGCGCAGCGAATCATCGCGCCCACCCGCTGTAAGGACTATGGGATTCTGTCGGTCTTGTTTCAGCTGTACACCAAGCCGCGCATCAATTTCAAACTCCCCCCCACGGTCTTTTACCCCCAGCCGAAAGTGACCTCTGCGTTGGTGACCCTCGATTTTCTCCAGCCTGCTGAGGGCAAGCCGCTTTTTGACGTGGACCCCGCAGCGCTCAAGCAGGTGTTGAATTTAAGTTTTCAACAGCGCCGCAAGATGCTGCGGCAGAGCTTGAAGGGCTTGCTGGCGGCGCGGGATATCACTTTAGACGAGGAGTGGGCAACTAAGCGGCCTGAGGAGTTGAAACCTACCCAGTTTATCGAATTGACCAAGTTGCTATTTGGTCCTGCCACAGCGGGGAGCAACAATAGTCGATTTAGTGCAGCTAACCAGGGGCAAGGGGAGCAGACCCGCGTGTGGCGCCGTGCGCGTCATGGGGGGTTTGAGGAGGGGGAGGAGGAGGAGGAGGAATAAACAAAGACGTCCAAAAACCTTGTGTATATAACCAACCAGCCAAAGAAAAAAGTACATAACAACGTTACATACAAAGCATTGCCTTTCGCTTTTCCTTTTGCTTGCATTGCGTGCGTAAATGGCCTTCTACATCTACACAGCGGTGTTTCTCGATCCAGACTCCTCAATGATTGGCGCCATGTGGCTTCGAATCATTGAATGAATGAATCAATGTTCTAAACCTAAACCAAACCAAATCAAAACCAATCACAGGCCTCCGCGCCGCACACTACTTGTGCTAGCTTGCCGCAGCCATGGTGGCGTCCGCGGGGTGTGGGTGCCGCAGCAGTGAAAATGCTCCCGCTTCCTCCTCCTCCTCCGCCTCCTACATGTCAATCATGTTGATCCTCGTCGTCGTCGTGTGCCTTCTGTCGCAGCCTTGCCTCGCGTTTGCGCCCACCAGCAGGTGTCTACCAACCAGCCAGACGCTCCGCATGCCTGGGAGCACGCGGTACGTGGTGGCTGGGAATTGATATTGTTGAGTGTCGAATGAGAGATTCCCCAAGCAGCCTCCCTGATCCTTCCGCCCTTCCCTCCCCTCTCCCACCACACACAATAGACTAACGCCCTTGCGGAACGCCCTGGACGACGACGAGATTGCCGTGGTGACCCAGGCGAACGCTGCCGTGAATGCCATGTTTAAGAAGCCGCTGCGCGTGGGGCTGTTGGTGGAGCCGACGGTAAGCCTCCCCCCCCCTCTTGAATCTGGGGATTCCCTGTCTGATTTCCACCCTCCCCCTTTCTCCCCTCTTCCTACAATTATGCCCATCCTCGCACGGCATCTATTGATCAACGCATGCATGTGCAATGTAGTGGCAGCGATTTCCCTATCTTCCCACCCAAGACCACGCCTCCCCTGACCCTCAATCTCACCTCTCCCTCCCTCCCTCCCTCCCTCCCTCCCCCCGTCTCCAGCCCTTCACGCACGTCAGCGGCTACGCAAACCGGTTCAAAGAAATGCTCAAGCACCTGCATCGCGCGGGAGACCAGGTGGAGATCTGCACGACGGACGACGTGCCTGAAGCCCCCAAAAAATTCCTGGACTACCGAATCAACTACAGCCCTGGCTTTCGCTTTCCCCTCTACGATCACATCTGCCTGACCTTCGACTACAAAATGGTCGCCTACAACTTCCTTAAGACCTTCCGCCCGCACATCATCCACGTCTCCACCCCTGGTTTATTGTGCTTTGCTGCTGCAATCTACGCACGGGTGCTACGGATTCCTCTTCTCTTTTCCTATCACACCCACCTACCCATCTACGCGCGAGATTACATGGGCTTCGTCCCTGGTATTGTCGGCCTGACTCGATTCATCATTCGTGTGGTGCACAACTGGGCGGACCTCACGTTGGTGACCAGCCCGCAGCTGAAGGACGAGCTGCAGAGTTTTGGGGTGAAGCGTGTGGCGGTGTGGAAGAAGGGGGTGGACACTGATAAGTTCCACCCGAAATTTCTCAGTGCGGCCATGAGGGCGAGATTGACGGATGGCCACCCGGAGGCGCCTTTGCTTGTGTATGTGGGACGATTAGGTGCTGAGAAGAAGTTGAAGATGCTCAAGGGAGTGATGGAGCGAATCCCAGGAGCAAGGCTTGCGTTGGTGGGAGGGGGACCAGCAGAGCCCGATTTGAGAGAGCATTTCAAGGGGACAAATACTGTGTTTACAGGTTTGTTGCATGGGGAGGAGTTGAGTCAGGCGTTTGCCTCGGCGGATGTGTTTTTGATGCCGTCGGATTCGGAGACCTTGGGGTTTGTGGTGCTTGAGTCGATGGCGAGCGGCGTGCCGGTGGTAGGGGCAAGGGCGGGGGGGATCCCTAATGTGATTGCGCATGGAAAGACGGGGTTTTTGGTGGCGGTGGGTGACGAGGAGGCGTTTGCGGCGAGGGCTTCGCAGTTGTTGGGGGATGAAAAGTTGATGTTAAAAATGAAGAAGGCAGGGAGGGAGGAAGCGGAGAGTTTGGATTGGGCGAGCGCGATGGAGCATTTGAGGAATATCCATTATAAGCATGCGGTGATGATTCATAGACGGAGGACTTTGAGTGCGTTTTTGGCGTGGGCGGGCACGTTGAAGCAGCGGACGGTGAAGAGCGTGCAGCAGAGTATGGAGGGGATGTTCGCGACGGCTACCTAAGGAGGAGGAGGAATGGAGGAAGGAAGGGAGGGAGGGGGATTGGATTAAAAGTGATTGTATTTGTGTCTTTTGTTTGTGTGTATTAGTGGTGTGTGTGAGTGTGAGAGAGATTGTGTGAGCGTGCGTGCGTTTGCGTATGCAGGATGTGTATGCTTTTGAGGGCGAGGTTGAGAGAGAGAGTGATAACATGTAAAACAGTGAACAGATTCCAAACAAACGAACGAAAGAGAGGAAGAAAAATAATCAGAAGCAGCAGAAGAAGGGGGCCCCATTTTTGCACGTATTTGGATTTGGCAGACGACATGTATATTGTTTTTGCTTTGAAGTTGTTTCGTAAGTATGGCCTTTTCATAAGTTAATTGCTGCGCGACAGTGTCCCTGGCCCATCACGTCGTGCCCTCCGTGCTTGCAAACTACCAAAGAAGCATGCCCTCCCTCCCCTCCCGTCTTTTTCGACTGAATGACATCCTAAGCCTTGCTGCTTTCATCCCTCTCCTGTGCTCCATCCATCCACGGCACCCTACATCCTGCAAAAAAAAGGCAAATATCCGACAAACATTGTTTTAAACTATAGCGCTTATGTAGCACCAGGCTTTCGCAATGGCCCCCATGGCATCACAAAGGCGATCACCACCCGAAACAATCCCTCCGGCATGCCTTCATTCTTGGCCTCTCCTCCCAACCCAACGAGGAACGCCATCGAAGTTTGGACCTTGCAACCTCCCTCGCTGTCTTGAATGTGGCCATCATCCACCAATGCCACACTTGGTAAGGGCTGGCCTTTTGCCATACGGTCTTGCAAGTAGAAGGGCGCACCGGTAAGGCAGGGGACGGCGAGACGGCGGATCTTGATCAGGATTGAAACCTTTTCGGTATCCGGGGCCTCCTCAAGAAAGGCGAGGAGGAGTCTTGCTTGTCGACCGTGGCTCTGACGCGGGGGTAATCTAGCAGGCGTGCCATGATGTGAATCTTGCATATTACTGCATGATGCAGAAGAGGCGTGTAACCTGCATTGTCTGGCACGGTGGGGTCTGCGCCACGGTCCAACAATGTATTGAGGATGTCGAGGGATCGGACAGCATGGAGAGGTGTGTACCCGTTCCACGTCCTCTTGTTCACGTCAGCCCCTTTCTCGTCAACCAGCCACAGAGTCAATGACAGACTTTCCATGCTGATAATCGAAAACAAGGGCGTATATCCTTTGTGATCAAAAGTATACGTATTGACGCGTTCGGAGTTGGCTTCCACCCACTTCCTCAGCTTTTTCTTACTGATGTGGATAAAAGACAAAATATCCTCCGCCTCGATGGTCTTGACACCCCAATCTGATTTGGGCTCTACTGCAGACATGCTCCTGTATGTTCTTTTTGTTTTGGTGGGGTTGGTGGCGGGCAATATGGGTTTGCGAAAAGTGAGGCCTAGACGGGTTTTTGGGGGACTTCCACCCTTGGTGGCTTTCGCCTCCCTTCCTTTGCGCATGCATGTGTCACAGCATCCAAGAGCCTTGCAAGCCTTGATTATGCGCGCACCGCCGTGAACCCCCGCCAACCCTGCATACAAAGAGGGAGACGCAGGCAAGCAAAAGGCGCGTCGTTACATACAACAACAGTTGCCGAGCCGTTGCGAAGAGATGATGATGTACTCCAAAAGCGGCAAAGAATGCGAGCGATGCAAGCCATAAAGGGTACACGCCCGCTTCACCACACCCTGCAGAAGGCATGCACACGCCCCTCCACAATTAAAGACCCTCCGCCACGGTAAAATCAATCAGACCCAGTAAGTAAGTCTGCCAGACAGTAGCCAATTTGAACGAACGCCATATCTCCGAGACCGACAAACATCACACATTTTGTTCCTCTCTCACAAACACTTGTGTTTCGCTTCTCCTTCTGTAGCGGCTCAAAAGCAAATCAATTAATTTAGTGACTCACGTGGTTCACCACTTTCCGATATGCCCTGGTTGTATCCTACGATAAAATGTGCGGGTTGGCGCTTGCATACGTCCGCGAGCTTTTTTCATCCTTCACACGTGTTACACACACATATGATGGGTGGCAAAATAATATAAGGAAAGCGAGTAAGTGTTATCAAGAAAGGAAAAGAAAGAAAGCACCCCATTTTGTCATATTCGATGTGACTTTCTTAACATTTATTCACGGCTAAATAGCAGGGGATCGCTCGGCCAACTTCTTTCCTGGCCATCACCGTCTTGTCAATTCAGGACTCCGTCACTTTCTTGGCCCCGACAAGCGTCCGCAGCGGGTCCCAGCTTGGCATTGTATGATCCATCACGATCCGAAACACCTCAGGGGGCATGCCCGCGGCCCTGGGCCCGCCTCCCAACCCAATGACGAACGTAAATAGATTGCGGACCTTGATTCCCTCTTCGTCGGTGTCGTCGCAAGCAGCCGTCACCCTGTGCCGCACCTCCCCCTTCCGCAACACCCTCCGCAACACAACCTGTGGCTCGGGACGCAATTTGGTGATTTTCCTTCGGACGTAGGACAGCTGGGCGGCGGTGTTCGTTTCGGGAGAGACGTGGCGGCGGGTGTTGATGAGGAGTAAGGTCGCCTCGGTCCTGCCTATGGCCGCTTCGAGCGCAGCGATGGTAGTGTGGTGGTTGGGGTGCAAGCGACGAAGGAAGGCCACGGGTGTTTCTTTCTTGTTCCTATCAGGGAGGATCGGGTTGACATTGGCTTCGAGGAGGAGGCGGACGATGGGGGTGGCATTTGCCTCGACCCTGTGGTAGCAGGCAAGGAAGAGCGCAGAGTGGTTGTTTCTCTCCCACAGATCGGCGGTGGCTCGGACACGTGGGTCTTCCAGCAGGCGTGCCACCAACTTCACCCTCCCATGCAAAGCATTTTGCATGAGAGGGGTGTATTTGACGTCGTTGCGCTTGGTAGGGTCTGCGCCACGGTCCAACAAGGCATTCAGGATGTGAAGCGAGCGCGCACCATGCGCGGGAGTTTCGCCGTTACCTGCCTTCCTGTTCACGTCCGCACCCTTATCGTCGATCAACCACGCAATTAAGGGCACACTCTTGAAGGAGGCGACTGCAGCTTACAGTGCCGTTTGCCCTTTCCTACTTCGGTCATAAAGGTTGATGCTGTCGGGATTGGCGTCTAAGAACTCCTTGACTTCCGCTTCGGTCATGGCACAATAGGATGCAGCTCGTACGGGGCGGGGCGCCTGTGGCGGCGGCTGTGGCGGTGCGCCTCCCACGGCTGCCATCGTTCGGCTGTGTGTGTTGTGGTTCGGGTTGGGTTGGGGTTGGTTGGGGTGGTTGTGCTTTCTTCTATGAACGTGCAGAGTACTTGCCTAATGTGGAACTTTGACTTCCCGGCCTGTGCCCGTGCCCGTGCACGTCACGTCCTGCCTGGCCGTGCGCTGCACAAGCCAGGCTTGACTGTGCGGTGCTAAATGACACACACAAAGGCAAAGGCAAAGGCAAGAGGGAGAGCCCGATGATCCGATGATCAGACGCCGCGTCAAACGGCAACGACGCCGTTTGCAGCCATCTCATTTCAGCGTCTTACACTCGTACACAAGCAACCACACCCCTGCAACCACCACTGACTACCGCCCTACAAGTCCTAGGTACGGCTGGGAGAAATCTGCCGGGTCCCAGGGGGCTTTGGGGCTGCCCCAAGGCGGGGCATGTTTCCTTCTCTCTCTCCGCACGCTTTCAAAACCCAACTCACATCGCACACATTTCCCAACACACCATAATGCAACAGCACAGCAAAGGACGAGGCTTGTGTAGCGAATGGGCAAGCGCACGTCACGGGCCAGGTGGAACGCTTGAGGCGGTGTGGCTTGTGGACAAGAGAAGAGACGGCAGGCCCACGGCGTGCGTGGGTGGGTGCGCTTGTGAGAGGAGACCACCGAGCGAGGCGCTCCATTGCACGGGCAGGGGCAGCCCAAGCAAGGCACGGGTGGGAGGCTGCCAGGGTACCCTTCGTGTGTGACGCGCGCGCGCAAAAACGTGACCCAGTCCAATGGGAATCGCGGGGCTCTGGGCTTTCCTCCGGGAGGAGGGGCATGTGTCTCCCTTGGAGGGGGTGGAGTTGGCCAAGCACGTGGAGGGCAAGGTCCTGGCCATTGATGCCTCGCTCTGGCTGATGCAAAGCCAGCTAGAGGACAGCCACACGCATGACAGAAGACATATTAAGGTCGTCTTTGAACGCGTCATCCATTTCCTGATGATGGGGGCGCTCCCCGTCCTGGTTTTTGAAGGCACGCCCCCTCCGGCCAAGCAGCAGGAGTTGGAACGCCGTCGCAAGGTCATGTGGGGTACGTCCTACTCCTCCTCCTTCTCCAGCCGGGCAAGCGTCCCACGCAAGAATGCTGCGTTTGAGCATATAGCCACGGATGTCAAGAAGCTGCTGGACGCGTTGGGATTGCCCTATGAGCAGGCAGTGGGGGAGGGAGAGGCGATGTGTGCGTTGTTGAACCGACAGGGTAAAGTAGATGCAGTTGTCTCGAATGATGGTGATGCCTTGCTGTATGGTGCACGTGCGGTCTATAAGGACTTAAGGCTGCATGTCCGTTTATTACCTGACCATCATCGGGGGGAGTGGTTGGATAGGGAGAATGCGCTAGGGCAATCTCTATCCATGTCCTCGCAAGATTTCTTGGCCTTGTGTCTTCTTTCTGGGTGCGATTTTCTAATGGCGGGCGTGAAGCAAGTAGGGTGTAAAAGCGCCATGGAGGTCCTGCGGGCCCTCAAACGCCGTCGCGCAAAACAACAACAGCAGCAGCAGCAGCAGCAGCAGCAGAAGCACCACCACCACCACCAATCAGCAGCAGCAGCAGCAACTGAAACGAGCCTCCTAGATCTCCTGCGCACAAGCTTAACCAAGCCCGTAGACGAAGCTTTAGTCGCTCCTGGGGGGGGTTTATGCTCCACCTGCCGTACCTGCCGCCACGGAAGCACACGAAAAGAAGCACATGGCACGAAGGGATGTGAGGAGTGTGGGACGCACACTAAGACGAGGGGGGGGGATGGGAAGGGCGGGTGCTTGCCAGCAGCCAAGGAGGACGTGGAGGATGGTGAAAGTATGTCTTGTCCTTGTCTGCCCTGCCAACGGCGAGATGAGCGGACCTTGCAGATGCTAGCGAAGCGGGCAGCGGAGGGGGAGGGAGGGTTGGCGAGGTACTTGCGGAAATTTGATGAAGCACGGGCTGCTTATGAGTCGGCGGGCGCTACAGCAACAGTAGCAGCAGCAGCAGCAGCAGCAGAGGAGGAAGGGAAGGAGGAGGAGGAGGGCACGACGACGCGGCATCCGCACTATAGGTGGCATGCCCGTCCTGATTTTGCACGTTTGAAAGACATTCTTGGACCTGTGTATGGTGGAGGGGGTTATGGACGTAAGAACCTCGCACGGAAGCTCTTGCCTCTCCTTCTAGAGTGGGACGCGCGACAAGTAGGGGCTTTCCTAGGGCAGAACGCGGGGAGGGACGGAGCGAGGGAGGTCAGCAAGGCTGACTTGATCTTTGCGGCCGAGCATGGTTTTCTGTTTGCTCCGGTGAGGATTGATCGTGTGTGTTTGATTGGTGCTAATGCTGCTGCTGCTGCTGCTGCTGGGGAAGGAGGAGGGGGATGGAGATATAAAATGGAGTGGGTTGCTCTATGTCCACAGGCGGAAGCGATGGTAGCTGAGGCGGCGGAGGGCATGCGTGGGGAAGGGAAGGGTGGGAAGGGCGGGAAGGGCGGCGAAGGAGGGAGGGAGGACGAGGAGGCTTTGCCGAAGTTGAAGGAGGTGTTGAGTGAAGGCCGAAGTTGCTTGCGTCAGAGTTTGGTGCATGTGCACTTTATGGGTCTTTTGAGATTGTTTGAAGATCTGCAGCGACGAAAGCTGGAAGCGCCTTCCCGACCTAAGAAAAAAGGAGCGAGTACCAAGGCGGGAGCAGCAGCAGCAGCAGCGGCGCGGGCAAAGGTCAGTCCTACTAGTACACTGGATCGATACTTTCCTCTAGAGAAGAAGAAGAAGGCGCCGTTCTTTTCGTTTTCGTCGCCGCCACGATCGCAGGAGGAACAGGAGGAGCAGCAGCAGCAAGAAGAGCAGAAGAAGGAGCAGCAGGGTCCCTTTGAGATTTATGATTCTCCTGCCGCCGCCTCAGCCGTCTCCTCTTCTTCCTCTCCCTTTGCTGCATCGATATCTGCCGATCAAATGATAGCAGCATCCGCCATCTTGGCTCGCACGCGCATTACCACTACCACTTCATCCTCCTCTTCCTCTCCCCGATGTCCGCGCGCCCCTCGGAAAGGCAAGCGTCCCGGAGGCCCAAGGGTGGGAGAGGGGGTGGGCAGCCCTGGTCGAACGAGTGGGAAGAGGAATCTCGATCATTATTTCAAGCGTGTGCGGGTGGATGAAAATGAGAGAGAGAGGGAGTCGTTGAGTTCCAGTGCGAGGTTGTTGTTGGGCATGGAGGAAGAGGGAGGAGGAGGGGAAGGAGGAAGTCAGGGGCAAGGGCAGGGCAATGCGGTCGAGGATAGTAGTAGTAGCAGCAGCAGCGGTAATGGCGACGAGGAGAAGAATGACGATGAGGAGGTGGATGGTGGGGGGAAGGCGGGGGAGGGATGGAGGGAGGAAGAGGAGGAGGAATCGGTGATAGATCTGACGGAGGTTTCTTACGTCTATTCTCCCGCCGTGGCCTCGCAGCAGCAGCAGCAGCAGCAGCAGCAGCAGCACGTGTCGTCAGACGATGGCAACGAGGACGAGGAGGGGAGTGAGGACGAGGACGGGAGCAAGGACGAGGTGGTGATTGTGTCGCCGGAGGTGGAGCGGGTGCGACGGGCGGTGGCTTGTGTGGATTTGGTGACTCCGCCTTAAGCTTGAGGGGAATGATGAGGTAGAGGAGGAGGGATGGGGCATTAGGATTGGGTGGGGGGTGGTTGTGGTTTTTGTTTAGAAGCAGAAGAAGAGACAATGACGATGATGGCTGCTGCTGTCCTTCCTTGTATTTTTGAGTAGAGGAGGTGATTGTTTGAAAGTGTATACCAGTATGTACATCCATATGAAAAAGACAAATTTTTAGCGAGCAGCAGCAGCAGGTAAGAAAAATAGAGCATGCGATAATTCAAACTCATTTCTGCACCCTAAAGGTGCTTGCTTCCTTTCCTTTCACTTTTCGTACTATGTCCAATTTACTTGCATCCTAATTTCCTCTCTTCCTCCCTTCTCACCCCCCACCAAACAACCCCGCTGTCAACTTCTCCATCAAGGGCTTCGCATTATTCTCTGCCCCCTTCCTCAAGGACTCTAATCTTTCCTCCTCTGTAAACCTCTCTGTTTTACTAGCCAATATCTGAGGGGGCCCCAACGCACCTTTTTGGGCGATTTGCCACTCACCTGGGTAGCTCCGAAAAAGCAGCATGTTATCGAGTGTTTTGACCGAGAGGTCATTGAGCACGTTGAGGAAAAATACAGTTTCAAACTCAGAGAGGAGAGCAGTCGCCTCGTCCTTTGGCAGATACGGCGCAGCTTGTTCTAGAGGGGTGTTGAGAATGATGATCAGCGTGTCAAAACCCACGCTATCACTTAGCCTTTTAACCGCGCTCAATTCCTTCGGTCCAGGTGCCACAACAATACACACTTCCGTGCCTGGTGGTAGCAACGCGGCGCTGCTCCCCCCTCCTCCCTCCCCACCAAAGCCCCCTGCGCCTTTTTTGGCCTTTTTGTTCTTGCGTTTGATGGCGGTGGAAGTCATCTCGTCGAATGCCATGGTCTTAACTACCTCCGAGCCCCAAATAGAAGAGGCACGACGTGCTTGTCTGCCTTGAGCGAACACGACCACCGTGTTTCCAATGATGGGCTTAAAAAGCTCTACGGTCAAGCGCGCTACCTCTCTGTCTGCTTTCTCGTACTTGTCATCGTCGGAGGAGCCGGCACCGGGACCTTCCACTCCCAACGGGGTGCCTCGAGGTAAGTTTACTTCTGCTCGTGATTTCCGATCGCGCAGCGCGCGCTGCATGGCGAAACGCAGCCCATTAATGCCGTCCTTGATGGAGCGAGGGATGCCCTTGGGCTCTCCGCCGCCGCCCAAGAAATTCGCAATCATTTGGGTGGGTTGGCCTCGTGCGCGAGATCTACTGCGGGGGTGGGAGGGGGAGGGGGAGGGGAGCAGCGCCGGACGCACCATTTGGAAGGCAGAGGTGGGGACGGGGAGGACGACAAAGAGGACGAGGAGGAGGGCGAGCATGGGGAGGAGCCGCAAGAGCCTTGAGCTGGCCATTGGAGTGGAGGAGTGGTGCGCAGCAGTAGATGTCCAAGCAACGGGTCCAAGCCCGGCTGGGAGGCAGGAGGCTGGCTTGCCTGTGTGGTGGCTGTGTGAAGCAACGAGGTCAGTAAATGAGCTGGGGACCGAGATTCTTATCTATATAGACGGTAGGCCTGTATAAGTGCTTGTCTCCAGCTATCGGTAGACGCGCAGTCCTGCGTGAGACATGGCATTGCTTGCACCAAACCCTTCCCCAAATGTGCCTCGATGACGAGCGTTGCTCTGCCAAACCACACAGCCATTCACACAGCGACCCCCACCACAACCCCTTCGCAGACAGCCCAGGCACATTTTGCTGTCGGACCTAGAAGCAGCCCCCACCGTCGGGTCTTCGAACCCAACCCAACTCAACCCCGCCCTAAAAGCAAGCCATGCCCAAAAAGAAGGCCCCCGCAAAGCAGCCACCAGCAGCAGCAGCAGCACCCGCTACCCGTGCCACCACTCCTGTCAACGCACCAATAGAGACACCAGCAGCAGCAGAGACCCCAGCCACCACTGCGAGGCGGATAAGAGCCCGTGGCGGGTCAGGCACTCCCTCCCTCCCTTCCCCCCCCGAGGCCGCTGCCCCCAAGGCTGCTGCCGCTGCTGCCACGGCCACGAGGGCTGCTGCGGCTGCTGCTGCTGCTGCTGCACATGCTGCACATGCTGTTCTCCCCTCCCACACCACACGCAGCAGCAGGACCCTACCCTCTCCCACCACGCGCAGCAACAGCATCAGCTCCGCCCTTCCCTCTCCCTCCCCTCGCACCACCCGGCGGAGTGCCGCGTCCACGCCCTTGACTGAGCTCCCCCCTGTGCCCACTTTATCACTCCCCCTGCCCATGCGCCGGTGCCGCTCTTCTGCGACCGAGGCGGGGGAGGAGGAATCCGCGGCCGTCGGGTCGTCAGCAGAGAAGGAGAAGAAAAAGGGAAAGGGGAAGGATGCCAAGGAGGAGGAAGAGGAGAAGAAGCCAGCCGCGGAGCCTCCAGCAGCTGCACCACCAGCGGAGGAAGAGGAGGAGGAGGCAGGAAAGGAGAAGGAGGAGGAAGAAGGGTCGGGGAAGAAGACGAAGAAGGGATCCCCTGCGGCATCTAAACCCTCATTACCACCGCCGCCGCCGCCGCCCCCCGCGCCGCAAACATCAGAAGAGATGGAGGTGGAGGAGGAACAAGAACAGCAGCAGCAGCAGGAGGAGGAGGAGGAGGAGGAGGAGGAAGAGGAAGAGAAAGAGGAGGGTGGGGGAGGAGGGAAGGCAAAGGGTGGTGGGGGGAGGAGAGAGGCGCCTGCGAAGAGGAAGAAGGCTATGACTCCACGGGGGGGGAGTGCCAAGCGTGGCAGGTCATCTCGACAGGCAGCGAAGGAGGACAAGGAGGAAGAGGAGGAGGATGAGGAGGAAGGGGGGGAGAAAGTGGTGGTGATGGAAGAAGCAGCAGCACCAACTGTAGCAGCAGAAGCACCAGCAGAAGCACCAGCAGCACCAGCAACAGAGGAGGAGGAAGAGGGAGGGTTTATGACAGGGGAGCCCGACGATGACGAGGAGGAAGAGCAGCAGCAGCAGCAGCAGCAGCAGCAGCAGCAGCAGGTGGTGGAATCTGCAGCAGCAGCAGCAGCTGGCGCAGCGCGGGTAGAGCAGGAGAAGGAGAAGGAGACAGAGAAGGAAGAGGATCAGGAGGAGGGGGAGGAAGGGAAGAAGAAAATGGAGGAGGAGGAGAAGGAGGAGGTTCCTGCACGCTCACCATCGCCACCAGCACTGTTTCTCTCCCCGGTACGAGAGAAGGAGGATGACCAACAAGGGGAGAAAGGAGAGAAGGAGGAGGAAGAAGAACAACAACAGCAGCAGCAGCAGCAGGAGGAGGAGGAGGAGGAGGGAGAGCAGGAGGAGGAGGAGGAGGAGCAGCAGCAGCAAGAAGAAGAAGAGCAAGCCTCAACGGCGACGGTGACGGCAATGGAAGAGGAGGAGGAGGAGGAGATGGTCACACGCGAGGACGAGGAAGGGGAGGAAGAATCATCGATGTTCCAAGCGGAAAGCGATCAAGAAGATGCAGCTGCCGAGCCCCCCGCTCCCGCCTTCCTCACCACCACCGTCAGCAGCAGCAGCAGCAGCAGCAGCAGCAGCAGCAGCAG
>Ga0105055_10004849_pt1:0-17500 | contig 19347 bp, 13 predicted proteins | sample BON03_FD_78090 | JGI IMG/M metagenome (GOLD analysis project Ga0105055, IMG submission 78090) | Freshwater microbial communities from Lake Bonney liftoff mats and glacier meltwater in Antarctica - BON-03 | ecosystem: Environmental > Aquatic > Freshwater > Ice > Glacier meltwater...
CAGGGTCGAAAAATTTGTAAACGATTCCATCACGCTGGAAAGCGGTGACATCTTCACGCTGGATGCATCGGATGATGCTTCTGACGGCGACCAGCACGGCATCGGGGTTACCTACAAAGGGCTTGCAGACGATTTGTCGCCAGGTGATCTGATGTTGCTGGATGATGGCCTTATCACCATGCGTGTACAGGATATCAAGAACAAGAAGATTCGCTGCGAAGTAGAGGCCGGTGGCGTGTTAGGCAACCGCAAAGGCATCAACGTTCAAGGCGGCGGTTTGTCTTTGCCGGGTATTGCTGAACACGATATTGCAGATATTCCTCGTGCGGCAGCCATGGGTGCTGATTATCTGGCAGTGTCGTTTCCCCGCAATGCTGAAGATATGAATGAAGCACGCCGCCGGTTGCATGAAGCCGGCAGCGAGGCACGCCTGGTAGCGAAAATCGAAAGAACTGAGGCAATTACCAATCTGGAAGAAATTATCGCGGCATCGGATGCCATTTTGATTGCGCGTGGCGACCTGGGTGTGGAAATTGGTGATGCTGAGTTGCCAGGTCTGCAAAAACTGATCACCGAAAAATCACTCGAGCAAAATAAAATCGTTATCACGGCAACACAGATGATGCAGTCGATGGTCGAGAGTCCGATTCCAACCCGCGCAGAAGTGCTGGATGTTGCCAATGCGGTGTTTGACGGAACTGATGCTGTGATGCTGTCTGCAGAAACGGCAGTGGGCGACCATCCTTCTGTGGTGGTAGAAGCCATGAATCGGATTTGTCTGGGTGCCGAGCGCCATACAGATACCCGCATTAATCACGATCACCTGAATATTCAGTTTCAAAGAATTGATCAGGCGATTGCGATGGCTGCGATGTACATGGCGACCAACGTTTCAGTACAGGCCATTCTGGCACTGACTGAATCCGGTTCCACAGCGCAATGGTTATCACGTGTGCGTTCCGCTGCGCCGATTTTTGCGCTATCGCCCAGCGCCCAAAGCCGCCGCTGGATGGCCATGTACCGGGGTGTTTATCCGGTTGCTCATGAGTTTTCAGGTAGCGACGTTGAAGGCGCCATGTCAGAAGGCGTTCAGCTGTTGTTGGCCCAAGGCTATATCAATGTGGGTGACCGTATCATCCTGACGATGGGCGAGAGAACTGGAAATCAAGGCGGAACCAATACACTGCGTCTGGTCAAAATAGGGGAGGGTGGTTATTCAGAGATCCACCCAACTCTGGATCTTGATTAAATGACCGACAAGTCAAAACAGAACGCGCTGGATTATCACCGTTATCCAACCCCGGGTAAGATCCGGATTTCGGCCACCAAGCCGCTGACTACACAGGAAGATCTGGGCCTGGCTTACTCGCCAGGTGTGGCGCATGCCTGTGAGTTGATACATGCCAATCCGCTTGAAGTCAGTAATATGACTTCAAGAGGTAATCTGGTAGCAGTGATCACCAACGGCACGGCTGTATTGGGGTTGGGTGATATCGGCCCGTTGGCCAGCAAGCCAGTGATGGAAGGCAAAGCGGTTTTGTTTAAAAAGTTTGCCGATGTTGATGTGTTCGATATTGAGATCAACGAAAAAGACCCGGACAAGCTGGTCGATATTATTGCCTCGTTGGAGCCTACCTTCGGCGGCATCAATCTCGAGGATATTAAGGCGCCAGAGTGTTTTGAAGTTGAAGCGCGCTTGAAAGAACGGCTTAGTATTCCCGTGTTTCACGATGATCAGCATGGCACGGCGATTATCACGGCGGCCGCCACCATCAATGCTTTGCAGATTGTTAAAAAGGACATCGGGCACATTAAGCTGGTGGCCTCCGGTGCAGGTGCAGCAGGCATGGCGTGTCTGGATTTGCTGGTAAATCTTGGTCTCGATAAAAGCAATGTGATGGTTGTTGATAGCCGTGGCGTTATTCACAGTGAGCGGGAAAATCTCAGTGGCAGAAAAGCTGACTACGCTCGCGTTACCCAAATGCGCACATTGGAACAAGCCATGCAGGGTGCTGATGTATTTCTCGGCGTATCTGCTGGTGGGGTATTGTCGGTTGATATGGTTAAAAGCATGGCCGATGAGCCGGTTATTCTGGCATTGGCCAACCCGGTGCCAGAAATCATGCCGGAACTGGCGTTTGAAGCACGGCCGGACGCCATCATCGCAACGGGCCGTTCAGATTATCCAAATCAAGTTAACAACGTGCTGTGCTTTCCATACATATTTCGCGGTGCGCTGGATGTCGGCGCGACTACCATTAATGCTGAAATGCAGATGGCGTGCGTACGAGCGCTAGCCGAGTTGGCCCAATTGGAAGCCAGCGAGATCAGCACGTCGGCTTACGGTGGCAAGCCACTTAATTTTGGAAAGGATTACCTGATTCCAAAACCATTTGATCCACGATTGCTTGAATATCTGGCCCCGGCAGTTGCCGAGGCCGCTATGGCTAGCGGTGTTGCAACGCGCCCTATCGAAGACATGCAAGCCTATCGCGACAAGCTGGCACAATTTTTATGGCGCACTGGTTTGATCATGCAGCCGATTTTCAGCGCCGCGAAAAGTGACCCCCAGCGGGTAGTGTATGCAGAGGGCGAAACTGAAGTTGTTTTGAGAGCGGTGCAAGCGGTTCTGGATGATGGCATCGCTCAGCCTATCCTGATTGGTCGTCCTTCGGTGGTTGAACAGCGCATCAAGCAATTGGGGCTAAGACTGAGGCCCGGAAAAGATTTTGAATTGATTAATCCCGAATCCGATGCCCGCTATTGGGATTATTGGACAAGCTACCACGCACTCATGGAGCGCAAGGGCGTTTCACCCAGCGCTGCCAAGGATATTTTGCGCACCCAGCCGACCGTGATCGCAGCAATCGCTGTTATCCGGGGTGATGCAGATGCGATGATTACCGGCCTTGTAGGTCCATTTGCACCCAGGGTGAAACACGTGCGTGATGTGCTGGGACCGCAATCAGGTAGTCAAACCGTCGCAACTCTTGGTATATTAAACACTGAAAACGGCGTGTATTTTGTTTGTGATACCCACGTTAATGCTAACCCCAACGCGGAAGAGATTGCCGAAATTACTTTACTGGCTAGCGACACCGTTCGTAAATTCGGCATTGAACCGCGCGTAGCTTTGCTTTCTCATTCATCATTTGGCAGTCATCAGGATGCCAGTGCGGTGAAGATGAAACGGGCGTTGGAGTTGATTAAACACGCTGATCCAGATCTTGAGGCTGAAGGTGAGATGGCGGCAGATATGGCGCTCTCAAGCGCCTACCGCAAACAAGAATTTCCGAACTCGCGTTTGAAAGGGCCGGCAAATTTGCTGGTGATGCCCAATCTGGATGCGGCACATATAACTTTTAATTTTGCCCGGGTGGTCAGCGATGCGGTCACCATCGGCCCGATTTTAATGGGTCTGGACTATCCGGCGCACGTACTCACGCCGTCTGCATCTGTCAGACGTGTGGTTAATATGAGTGCTTTTGCCGTGCTTGAAGCACAGCAGCATGCAACTCGTGCAGACAGGCCAAGGGGGCCTGCTGTTGAAACATTAGATAATAAGGCGTCATGAATGAACCCTGAAATTTCCCGAACAGATGAGGATGTGGATCCTTTAGAAACCAAAGAATGGTTGGAATCACTGCAGGCGGTGATCGAAAGAGAAGGTCCGATCCGGGCCCACTATCTGCTTGAGCAACTGGTTGATTTTACCCGCCGTTCAGGTGGGCACCTGCCTTATGATGCGACCACTGCCTATATCAATACGATCCCACCAGGGTTAGGTGCCAAGCTGCCGGGCGACAATGAGATGGAGCGGCGGATTCGCTCGATCATTCGCTGGAATGCGATGGCGATCGTTCAGCACGCAGGTAAGCGTGGGGGCGACCTGGGGGGGCACATCGCCAGTTTTGCATCAGCCGCTACTTTGTATGATGTAGGCTTCAATCACTTTTTCAAAGGTCAGAAAGACAAACACAGTGGCGACCTGCTTTATATTCAGGGGCATTCTTCACCTGGCATCTATGCGCGGGCATTTCTTGAGGGTCGTATAACTGAAGCGCAACTGGACGATTTCCGTCGGGAAGTTGATGGCAATGGTTTGAGTTCTTACCCTCATCCCTGGTTGATGCCGGATTTTTGGCAGTTTCCAACGGTTTCCATGGGTCTCGGGCCGATTATGGCCATTTATCAGGCGCGCTTTCTCAAATATCTGCACAATCGAGGGATCGCTGACACGACTGACCGGAAGGTCTGGTGCTTTTTGGGTGACGGCGAAACTGACGAACCGGAATCTCTGGGCGCCATTTCGCTGGCCGGCCGTGAAGGTCTGGATAATCTGATTTTTGTTGTGAACTGCAATTTGCAGCGTCTTGATGGTCCGGTGCGTGGTAATGGCAAAATCATTCAGGAACTGGAAGGCGTGTTCCGCGGTGCCGGCTGGAATGTCCTTAAAGTTATATGGGGCAGAAAGTGGGATACATTGCTCGCCAAAGACAAAGATGGCCTGCTGCGCAGGCGCATGGAAGAGGCCTTGGATGGTGAGTATCAGAATTACAAAGCCAAAGGCGGTGCCTACACACGCGAGCATTTCTTCGGCGCTTATCCTGAGCTAAGAGAGATGGTCGCAGATTATTCGGATGATGATATCTGGCGGCTTAATCGTGGTGGTCACGATCCGCACAAAATTTTTGCAGCTTATGACGCTGCCATGAAGCACAAAAACCAACCAACGGTGGTGCTGGCGAAAACCGTAAAAGGTTACGGAATGGGCACTTCGGGCGAGGCCCAGAACATTACCCATCAACAGAAGAAGTTGGATGAAAATTCCATCAAGCAGTTCCGCGACCGTTTTAACGTTCCTATTCCGGACGAAGAAATTGCCGAGGTTCCGTATTACCATCCGGGGGAAGATAGTCCGGAAATCAAATACCTGAATGAGCGTCGTGAAGCGCTTGGCGGTTATCTGCCACGTCGTAATGTGAGTCCGGAACCACTGGAAATGCCGGAACTGGAGGTTTTTGAATCGCTGCTTAAAGACACCGGTGAACGCGAAATCAGTACCACGATGACGTTTGTGCGAGCGCTGGCCATATTGCTGAGAGACAAGAAAATTGCCAAGCACATTGTGCCTATTGTTGCTGATGAGGCGCGCACGTTTGGCATGGAAGGCATGTTCCGTCAGTTGGGCATTTATTCTTCAAAAGGCCAGTTGTACAAACCGGTCGATTCGGACCAGTTGATGTTCTATAAAGAGGACACCAAAGGCCAGATCCTTCAGGAAGGTATTTCTGAAGCGGGTGCATTTTCGTCCTGGATCGCAGCTGCAACCAGCTATGCCACTAACGGTGTGCCGATGATACCGTTCTTTATCTATTACTCGATGTTCGGCTTTCAGCGTGTCGGTGATCTGGCCTGGGCGGCAGGTGACATGCGCGCCCGTGGGTTTTTGCTGGGCGGTACGTCCGGCCGCACGACTTTGAATGGCGAAGGGCTGCAGCACGAAGATGGCAATAGCCACATGATTTCTGCGATGGTGCCCAACTGTATATCCTATGACCCGACTTTTGGTTATGAACTGACGGTTATTTTGCAGGACGGTTTGCGCCGTATGTACCGGGATCAGGAAGATGTTTACTACTACATCACCGTACTGAACGAGAATTACACTCACCCGGCCATGCCCCAAGGCGTGGAGGCGGGTATCCGTAAGGGTCTTTATTGCTTCAAAGAAGGCAAAAAAGCTGAGCACAATATCCAGCTGATGGGTTGTGGTGCTATATTGCGGGAAGTGATTGCAGCGGCTGAGATTCTGGAGCGTGATTATTCAGTTGGTTCAACCATCTGGAGCGCAACCAGCTTTACTGAGCTGCAACGTAACGGCGTGGATGTTGAGCGTTACAATCGCTTGAATCCGAATGCCGAGCAGCGCGTGTCCTGGGTAGCCGAATGCATGCAAGGCAAGCAAGGTCCTGTGATTGCTGCAACAGATTACGTACGTAATTTTGCTGAACAAATCAGGCCATACCTGCCGCAGTCGGATTACACCGTTTTGGGCACTGATGGGTTTGGTCGCTCTGACACTCGCGAAAACCTGCGGCGTTTCTTTGAAGTGGATCGCAACTCCATTGCCTATGCTGCGTTGTATGCACTCTACCGGCAAGGCTCGATCAAGGTCGAAGACCTGCTGCAAGCGCGCGAGGATCTGCAACTTGATCCAAGCAAGCCTAATCCGCTGGGAGTGTAGGCTGTGAGTAATCTTATTGAGGTAGCCGTCCCGGATGTTGGCGATTTTGCCGACATCCCTGTGATTGAAGTGCTGGTGGCAGTTGGCGACCAGGTGGAGGCCGAACAATCATTGATCACACTTGAAAGCGACAAGTCGACCATGGAAGTACCCTCGCCGGTCGCTGGTGTGGTTAAAGAGCTGCGTGTGAAGCTGGAAGATACTGTAACGGAAGGCGATATTGTTGCGGTGATTGAGACCGCAAACGATAGTGCTGCTGAGGCGGAATCTGAAGATGCTTCTGCCAGCGAAGATTCGCAGACGAAAGCCCCGGAAAAACCAGCTGAGTCCGCCAAGGCTTCTGAAAAGCCTGCTAGCCCGGCCGCAAGCTCAGCCCAGAACTCAGCCCAGAACTCAGGCAAGGGTGGTCAAATGCCGGTGCCGCCATCAGCGGGTCAACGGCAGACACCTCCCGTACCGATGGATGCCAAATCAGCCTTGCCTGGCAGTGCCCCGTATGCCAGCCCCTCCATTCGCCGTTTTGCTCGCGAATTGGGTGTTGATCTTGCACGGGTAAAAGGTAGTGCGGCTGGTGGCAGGATCATTCGAGACGACGTTACCAATTTCGTAAAATCGGTTATGTCCGCAAGTGCCGGCCCGGCGTCTGGCGGGCTTAGTTTTGATTTGCCGGCAGCACCGAAAGTCAATTTCAGCCGCTATGGTGAAGTCGAGCTTCAGCCCCTTACGCGCATTCAGAAATTATCGGGTGCTTTCCTGCACCGGAACTGGTTGAGCATCCCGCATGTAACACAGGATGATTTGGCTGATATCACCGAAATGGAAGCCTATCGCAAAGCCAATGCTGAGAAAGCCAAAGCACAGGGTTCAAAGCTCACGCCGTTGGTGTTCCTGATCAAGGCCGCAGTTGCATCTCTGGCACATTTGCCGAAATTTAATTCTTCATTGGATGAGACAGGTGAGAATCTGGTGATGAAGAAGTTTTTCCACATCGGCATTGCGGTGGATACGCCAGAAGGCCTGGTGGTACCGGTATTGCGCGATTGCGATCAGAAGAGCATTTACGATTTGGCGGCCGAATTGGCCGAGCTCAGTCATAAAGCCCGGGAAGGCAAATTGAAGCCGACTGAAATGCAGGGTGCCTGCTTTTCAATTTCGAGCCTGGGTGGAATCGGTGGAACGCATTTCACGCCCATTATCAATGCACCTGAAGTTGCGATTCTGGGTGTTGGCCGTTCAAGCATGCGTCCCGAGTGGGACGGCGAGGCTTTTCAGCCACGCCTGATGCTGCCGCTATCGCTTTCATATGACCATCGGGTTATTGATGGTGCCAATGCAGCGCGATTTATCCGCTATCTGGGAACCCGGCTGGAAGATATAAGCACAATGGGTATTTGAATGCGGTTACAAAATCGATCGCAGTGAGCATGACTGAACAATATGACCGGACAGCGGCATGACTGAACAACGGCAAAGCCCGGAGTCACGCGTCGGCAAACAGATGATCTGGTTGGCGGCGCTGGGAATGTTGGGTGGCTTATACCTGGTGTTCTCACAATTGCAGGGTGATTCCAGTCAGGTCAGTTCGGTCAATGAACAAGGTCTGGCCAGCATTGTGCTGTCGCAGGATCGCAGTGGTCATTACCAGGCAGATGGCCTGATTAATGATCAGAAGGTTAGCTTTTTGGTGGATACCGGTGCGACCACCGTCGCTTTGCCCGCCTCAACAGCCAGAGCGATCGGTCTGGATTTCGGGCCACAAGTGACCGTGAATACCGCCAATGGCCCCACCAAGGCCTGGATGACCCGGATTGATCGCTTATCCATTGGCAATATAGAACGTAGAAATGTTAGTGCAAGTATCACCGAAAGTGATTTCGATGGTGTATTACTGGGCATGAGCTTTTTGCAGCATTACAGCCTGCAACAGCAGGATCGACAACTGATCATTACTGAAGCCGATCCCCGTTTAAAATAATGGCCCGGCCCCCAATGATGAATCACATCAAGGGCCGCTGGAAATAACCGCTAAAACGAGCGTGAATGAATGAGCAACATAATTGAAATCCGTGTACCCGATATCGGCGATTTTGATGGCATCCCCGTCATCGAAGTGCTGGTTGCCGTAGGTGACGAAGTCGAGATTGACCAATCGCTGGTAACTCTGGAAAGTGACAAATCGACCATGGAAGTTCCGGCACCTGCCGCGGGAATTATTAAATCTCTGGCGGTTGGTTTGGATGATCATGTGTCTGAAGGCTCCTTGATTGCGACGCTGGAAGTGTCTGAAGGCGAAACGGCTGGAAGTGGTACGTCAGATGAGAAAGCGCAGAGTAGTGTTGCAGCCGACCAAGCAAACGAACAGGCGAAGGCTTCAACTCCTTCGGCATCGGCAGATCAACAAGCATCTGCATCAGCTCCTTCTGAGTCCGTAGCTCAGCAAGCAGCACCAGCAACTGCGGCCGTGGTAGACGACGGTGTTGATCCATCCATCGATTATGACTATGAAGTTATGGTGTTGGGCGCAGGTCCGGGCGGCTATACGGCTGCATACAGAGCTGCTGATCTGGGTCTGAAAGTAGCTTTGATTGAGCGCTATCCAACATTGGGCGGTGTCTGTCTGAACGTTGGCTGTATCCCATCTAAAACGTTATTGCATGCGGCTGTTGTTATTGACGAAGCTGCTGCAATGGCGGAGCACGGCGTAACTTTTGGTGAGCCACAAATTGACATTGATAAGCTGCGGGGTTTCAAAGAGACGGTTGTCGAAAAGCTAACCGGCGGATTGACCTCAATGGCCAAACAACGAAAAGTAACTGTCATTCAGGGTACTGGTCAGTTCACCAATAACCACGAGCTTTCAGTGAACACGGCTGATGGTGAGCAGCGCATCAGTTTTGCGCGCGCGATCATTGCTGCAGGTTCGCAGGCGTTCAAGCTCCCTGGTTTGCCGTGGGATGATGAGCGTGTAATGGATTCGACCGATGCGTTGGAATTGAAAGACGTACCCGGCCGCTTATTGGTAATTGGCGGCGGTATTATCGGTTTGGAAATGGCCAGTGTCTATCAAGGACTGGGCAGTGAAGTAACGGTCGTGGAACTAACCGGTCAGCTGATGCCCGGTACTGACAAAGATCTGGTGCGGCCTTTGCAAAAGCGAATTACAGATCGTTATGCAGGTGTTTACGTGGACACCAGAGTCAGCGGCATCGAGGCCGCTGAAGATGGTTTGCATGCGAAGTTTGAGGGTGCGAAAGTTCCCGGGAACAACGTTTTCGACAGGGTACTGGTATCAACTGGCCGCACACCCAACGGTTTGAAACTGAATGCTGATGCCGCCGGCGTTGAAGTAACTGACCGCGGCTTTATTCCGGTGGACAAGCAAATGCGCACCAACGTTCCGCATATTTTCGCCATTGGAGATATCGTAGGGCAGCCAATGCTGGCACACAAAGCCACGCACGAAGCCAAAGTAGCGGCTGAAGTTTGTGCTGGAATGAAAACCGCATTTGAAGCCAGAGTCATTCCGTCTGTGGCCTATACCGACCCGGAGATTGCCTGGGCTGGTCTCACAGAGACTCAGGCCAAAGAGCAGGGCATCGACTACGAACTGGGCAAATTTCCGTGGGCTGCCGGCGGCAGAGCCATTGGCATTGACCGTACGGAAGGCTTAACCAAGTTGCTATTCGATCCGTCAACCAAGCGAGTGATCGGCGCAGGTATCGTGGGTCCAAATGCAGGTGAGCTTATTGCAGAATGCGTGCTGGCGATCGAGATGGGCTGTGAAGCTGAAGACATTGGGTTGTCGATTCACCCGCATCCGACCTTGTCTGAATCGATCGCAATGTCCGCGGAAGTATTCGAAGGTACGATCACTGATTTATATATACCCAAGCGAAAACCAAAACACTGATCCAGGCACTGGCCCAAAACCCTGACCCAGACCCTGAGAAGGGTTCGGGTTGGCGGCCAAATTGGAATTAATTGGCAATCAGTTATTGCATTGGAAATAGAAACACCGTAGATTCACCCATTGTATATTTACGTGTGTATTTAAGAGCGATTTCAATAAAATGAATTTGTCAGGTTCAAACAAAGCAATTTATGCGGCAAGCCGCCGTCTGCGACGTCCAGGATTAATCTGAACGGGCTGGGTTGCCATGTGCTTTTGAAATAAACACGAACGAATTAAACAAAAACCCAGCCAAGTGCTGGGTTTTTTTATTTTCCAGATGTTATTTGGCAGATTGAAATTTAGGGAGACTTTTGTAGTGAAACATTTTTTATCCAGCATTGATTGGTCGCAGCAAGAGCTGTCATCCTTGCTACAGGTAGCGCAGGAGCTCAAGCAAAATCCAATCAACTCCAAGCTGCATGGCCGTTCTATTGCATTGCTGTTTTTGAATCCATCGATGCGGACCCGCACTTCGTTTGATCTGGGTATGCAACAGATGGGCGGTATAGCGATCGTTTTGCAGCCGGGAAAAGACGCCTGGGGCCTGGAGTTTGATGCCGGAACCATAATGGACAGTGAAGCAGAAGAGCATATCGCAGAGGCTGCGGGTGTGCTGTCGCGTTACTGTGACATTATAGGGATACGCGCTTTCCCGTCTTTTGTCGATTGGGAGATAGACCGTCAGGATCGTGTTATCAAATCTTTGGCGAAATATTCATCAGTCCCCGTCATCAATATGGAAACGATTGTTCATCCCTGCCAGGAATTGGCCATGATGATGGCGTTGCAGGAAAGGATTGGACCGGTGGCGAACAAAAAGATGGTGCTGACCTGGACCTGGCACCCGCGGCCTCTGAATACTGCTGTAGCGAATTCAGCTTTAATGATGGGGACCAAATTCGGTATGGATGTGACGCTGTTATGCCCCGAACCTGCCTACATTCTGGATAAGCAGTTTATGCAGGCGGCCGGCGACAATGTTGAAAACTATGGCGGCTCGCTGCAGGTGAGCCACGATATTGAATCAGCATATGCCGGAGCCGACTTTGTTTACGCCAAAAGCTGGGGTGCCCTGCCATATTTCGGCCGTCCGGATGATGAATGGCCGCTGCGCAAAAAATACCGGCATTTCATGGTTGATGAAGAGAAGATGGCGTTAACCAACAATGCTGTGTTCAGTCATTGCTTGCCATTGCGCCGTAATATCAAAGCCACCGATGGCGTGATGGATGCACCTTATTGTATGGCTTTGGATGAAGCCGAAAACCGTTTACATGTACAAAAAGCAGTGATGTTGAAACTGCTCGGAGTTGAATAATGAGCAATGACCAGATGAGTAATGGCCCAAAAACGCCAGTGGTGCTGGCTTTTTCCGGTGGCCTTGATACCAGCTACTGTGTATTAGAGCTATGCAATCAGGGCTATGAAGTCCACACCGTATTCATAGATACTGGCGGATTGCAGGATGAAGAAGTGCGCTGGATTGAAGAACGAGCGTTGTCTTTGGGTTCCAGCAAACATCACACGCTGGACGCCAGCCAGCTGATCTGGGATGAGTTTGTGGTGCCTCTGGTGTGGAGCCAGTCGCGCATGCTGGGCGAGTATCCAATGCTGTGTTCCGACCGCTATCTGATCGTGCGGTTGTCGCTGGAGCTATGCGATGAGTTGGGCACTAAACATTTTGCCCACGGTTGTACCGGTATGGGCAATGATCAATTGCGTTTTGATCAAACCGTGCGTTCTATTGGTGACTATGTCATCCACGCACCTGTCAGAGACCTGCAAAAGCAATCAGGCAATATTCGTGATATCGAAATCGGTCTGCTGGAAAAGGCTGGCGTTTCGATTCCGGTCAAAACCGGCAAGTATTCCATCAATGAAAACCTGCTGGGTGTGACGATTTCCGGTAGTGAAATCGACGAGTTTGAAGCACCCGGTGAAGCCACCTGGCAATTAAGCCGCCCACGCAGCGAATGGCCGGAACAGGCGTTGCAGGTAGACATCGAGTTTAATCAAGGTGAAGCGGTTGCAGTCAATGGTAAGAAAATGAACGGCCCGCAGATTATCCAGCTACTAAACAAGCAGTTCGGCCAATACGGTGTAGGACGTCATATCTACACGGGCGATGTCACGATAGGGCTTAAAGGCAGAATTGTTTTTGAATGCCCGGGTATCGATGCATTGCTGCTTGCCCACCAGGCGTTGGAAGATTGCGTAAACACCCGCCTGCAAAATCAATTCCGCCATCAGGTTTCACAACGTTGGGCCGAGCTGGTATACACCGGGTTCTTCTACGAGCCGCACAAACAGGATCTGGAAGCTTATCTGGGCAGTTCACAGTCAGCGGTGACGGGCACGGTTACGCTGGAAACTAATGGTGGTTCCATGCATGCAATAGCAGTTAAATCTGATTTTATCGTGCGTGATCCGGATGCAGTTTATGCGCAACGCTGCAACTGGTCGCCGGAAGAGGCCGAAGGCTTTATTAAGCTATTGGGCCAAAGCTCTACAACCGCCAGCAAGGTCAGGAAAGCGGCAGAATGAATATAGAAGGTGTGCTGCAAAAGCTCGAGCAGCTGGTAGCGTTTGATACGCAGAATCCTCCACGCGACATGAGTGCGGATTCGCCAATCTTTGGCTGGATCAAGCAGTCGCTCGGTAGCGCATTTAAAGTTGAGCTCATCGACCATTGCTTGGGCCGTATCAGTATGTTGGCGATACGCGGAACACCTTCGATATTGTTTAACTCGCATCTGGACACTGTGCCTGTGATTGCAGGGAGCCGCTTTCCAGCTCTCGAGCTGACGCGACATGAGGACAGAGTTTATGGGCGGGGTGCTTGCGATATAAAAGGCGCGGCTGCGTGTTTGCTGGAAGTTGCCGCATCAAGCAGCAAGCCCATGGCCTTGTTATTCACGACAGACGAAGAAGGTGCCATGGGCTGTTGTGTTAACGAGTTTGTAGCCTCTGGCCGATTGGCTGATTTCAGCCAGGTGGTCGTGACAGAGCCGACTGAATGCAAGGCGGTGTTGAGTCATAGGGGTTACCTGTCAGTTAAGGGTGAATTCGGCGGCGTGCCCGGCCACTCATCCGAACAACGCGCGCTGCTGGACAATGCTGTGCACAAGCTGGTCAACTGGGCCGCGCAAGCGATTACCGAAGCACAAAAAATGGAGGCTGATAATCGCCGACCTTGCTTTAATGTGGGCGAAGTTCACGGTGGCATCAAATCAAATGTGATTGCGGACAAAGCCAATGTTCATTGGAGTGCGCGTTTGTCGCCAGGTGACAGCAACGATGACTTTTTGAAACGAATGTGTGGTCTCAAGCCGGGTGATCAAGCCCAGTGGAATGTGCCTTTTAGCGGGCCGCCATTGCCAACCGATGGCATGGATTTGAGTGGCTCAAAAGCATTTGCAGAACGCTTCGACCTTGAAATTGGACCAGATGTGAATTTCTGGACGGAAGCCTCCTTGTTTGCGGGAGCTGGTACGTCTGCGATTGTGCTGGGTCCGGGAGATATTGCGCAAGCACATGCAATTGACGAGTGGGTCAGTATTCAACAGCTCGAGCAAGCACTGCACATATACAAAAAACTGGTAGAAGCTTATGACTGAAGTTAGACAAATTGTGCATGAACTGCTAGCTCAATTGGGTTCAAGTCGTGAAGCACAACAATATCTAAAAGAGTATTCCGGTGCGAATCAGGCACGGTTCGCAGTGGTTAAAGTGGGTGGCGGCATTCTGCGCGATCATATGGAAGAGCTCACCTCTGCACTGGCATTTCTGCACCGTCTGGGTTTGATCCCCGTGGTTTTGCATGGCGCCGGGCCACAGCTGGATGATGCGTTGGCGGAGGTTGGCATCGAAACTCAACGTCACGAGGGGCTTCGGGTTACAACAGATGCTGTTATGTCTGTTGCAAGGCCACTCATGTACAAAGAAAATCTGCGTCTTGTTGAGGCACTGGAGGAGCGCGGAGTCCGGGCCCGCAGTATTCAGCATGGCGTGTTCGAGTGCAGTTACCTTGATCAGGAAAAGCTGGGCCTGGTGGGCGAAGTCGACGAGGTTGAATTGGATGCGATTGAAAGCGCCGTGCGCAGCGGCGCTGTACCGGTACTGACTTGTCTCGGAGAGTCTCCATCCGGGCAGGTACTCAATATCAATGCCGACATCGCGACGCGCGAGCTGGTTTGGGCGTTGCGGCCAAGCAAGGTCATCTTTCTTTCGCCAACAGGTGGTTTGTTGGACAAGCAGGATCGAATTATTTCGGCTGTCAGTCTGACCAATGATTACGAGGCATTGATGAGTCAACCATGGCTGCATTCCGGTATGCGGCTCAAGCTTCAGCAGATCAACGAGATGTTGCAGAAATTGCCGGACAACACATCGGTTTCCATCACCTCTGCTGCCAACCTGACCCGGGAGCTATTCACCTATCGTGGCGCTGGTACGCTGGTAAGAAAGGGTGAGGCGATACACGTATTTGAGGATCCCGATGAAGGCACTTTAAAGCGGGTGCTGGGTTTGGTTGAAGATTCCTTTGGACGAAAGCTACGTGAGGGTTGGTATTCAACGCTGAATGAACCCTTGGTGTTGCTTTCCGAAACAGGTCGTGCAGCTGCTATTTTGACCAAGGGTATTGACGGCCTGCGATATTTGGACAAATTTATTGTAACCTCAGATGCGCAGGGCGAAGGTCTGGGCGCCGCCGTTTGGCAAGTGGCCAGGGCACGGTTTCCATCGCTGTATTGGCGTTCGCGAAACTCCAACCCCATTACACCATGGTATTTCCAACAAGCCGATAGCAGTAACCGCGCCGGGCAGTGGGTGATATTTACTTTGGGTGTTGATGATGCGGACCAAAGGCAGCGCTGTGTTGATGATGGCTATAATCACGACTCTGGCTGGGTGGCGGAATGAGTGGAGTTCGAAGCTTAAATCTGATTGGTGGGCGCGGCTATACCGGTTCCGAATTGTTGACTCTAATTGCCCAGCACCCGGATTTGGATTTGGGCATCGCCAGCTCAAGAAGCCATGCTGGACAAACCCTGTCATCAACCTGTGACGGCTGGCCGCAGGATGGCCGGGCCTTCTCCAGCGTTGAGCCGGAAAGTGTCGGCGAGCATCCTGCCGATGCCTGGGTGCTGGCATTGCCAAATGGCCTGGCTGGTCGATGGGTGAAGGCGATTCGGTCACACTTTCCAAATACTGTGATATTGGATTTGAGCGCGGACTACCGTTTTGATCCCAAATGGACTTATGGAATGCCGGAAAGGTTTCGGACTGAGCTCCGTCATGCCACATCCATCAGCAATCCCGGCTGTTATGCCACCGGCTCTCAATTAGGCTTACTGCCGATAAAAGACCATCTGCTTTCGCCGCCGCTGATTTTCGGCGTATCTGGCTTCAGTGGTGCGGGCAAAACGCCATCGCCCAGGAATGGCCCGGAGGAGCTGAAGGACAATATGATTCCTTACGCGTTGAGTGGTCACGTTCACGAAAAAGAAATAAGCCATCAACTGCAATCCGACGTCCGCTTTATGCCGCACGTAGCAGCATTTTTTCGCGGTATTTCACTGACCATTGCATTTGAACTGGATGACGAGACAACAGCTAGTGAGCTGGAAACCATGTTCAAAGTAGCTTATGCATCAGAACCTTTGGTAATAGTGACTTCGGAAATACCTCAAGTTAGTAGTGTGCAGAATACGCCCAACGTCGCCATAGGTGGCTTTAATGTCGATACCCGCAATCCGGCGCAAGGTAGTCTGGTGGTGGTGTTGGACAATTTACTCAAAGGTGCAGCATCGCAGGCCTTACAAAATATAAATCTGGCATTGGGGCTGGATGAATTGGCAGGAATCAAGACATGAAAGATCCGATCTGGAAAAAAACCAACAACACCGATCAAGCCAACACCGACCAAGCCAACAACAATCAGGTGGATCCGGCCATCATGGCCTTTATGGCTGGCGAAGATGTGGAGTTGGACAAGCAACTGCTGCAATTTGATTTAAAAGCCAGTGCGGCACATGTCAGCGGTTTGCAGCAAATCAATATACTGAGCGCTGAAGAAGCGGAGCAATTGAAGCAAGGCTTGCGGCAACTGGAAGAAGAAGTTGCCGCTGGTACTCGCGGGCTCGATAGCAGCTTTGAGGATGGGCACTCAGCAATTGAATGCTGGCTGACAGAGATGTTGGGAGATGCCGGCGCCAAGATACATACTGGTCGAAGTCGCAATGACCAGGTGGCGGTGGCACTGCGCCTGTTTATGAAAGATCGTTTGTCTCAGCTGCAGCACATATGTACCAGTGTCGCTTCTGTGCTGCTTAAGAGAGTCGAGACGGAGGCCATGATACCGATGGCTGGCTACACGCATCTACAATCGGCCATGCCGTCCTCTGCTGGCTTGTGGCTGGCGGGTCATGCCGAGGCTTTTATTGATAATGCGGAATTAGCTGCCTTCACCACCCAATGGCTAGACGCATCGCCATTAGGAACCGCGTCTGGATTTGGCGTTAACCTCGACCTGCCCAGAAAGGAGGTTGCGGATGATTTAGGTTTTCATAGACTGGTGGTTAATCCGCAATATGCGCAGAACAGCAGGGGCAAGATCGAGCTGCAAGCACTATCGGTGTTATCCGCTTGTACTTTGGACCTGAGACGTCTTGCCTGGGACTTGAGTCTGTTCACGACGCATGAGTTCAACTTCGTGAAGCTCCCGGCACAATACTATACCGGATCGAGCATCATGCCCAACAAACACAATCCCGATACAGTGGAGTTGCTAAGAGCCGTTCACGGAGTTGTTCAGGGGGCACAAACAGAAATTGCTTCTGTGTTGTCTCTGCCGTCCGGATATCAGCGTGACTTACAGGCAACAAAACCACCTTTAATGCGCGCCTTTTCGAAAGGAATTGAAGCGCTGGCTTTGCTGCCAGATCTGCTTTCGGGTTTTGAGTGGCAGGTTGAGCGTATGCACGCATCAATTTCGCCCGAAATGCTGGCAACTGATCGCGCAACCAATCTCGCTCGTGAAGGAATTCCATTCCGGGAGGCTTATAAGATCGCAGCCGCCGAAATTGGCACCATGAATATGGATAATATCCAGAAAAGCCTTGCACAGCGAAGCTCTCCGGGTGGTTGTGGTAACCTGGGGGTCGACATTCTGTTAGCCAGACTTGGGGCTTTGAGAAACTAATTTCGATTATTTCTAATTTATTTCCCTTTAGCTGTTGACACAAAATTTCACCGCCCTATAATGCGCCTTCGCTTCGAGACAGATGAGTTCGGAAACG
>Ga0105055_10004851_pt1 | contig 19344 bp, 21 predicted proteins | sample BON03_FD_78090 | JGI IMG/M metagenome (GOLD analysis project Ga0105055, IMG submission 78090) | Freshwater microbial communities from Lake Bonney liftoff mats and glacier meltwater in Antarctica - BON-03 | ecosystem: Environmental > Aquatic > Freshwater > Ice > Glacier meltwater | place: Lake...
ATCATGATTGTATATTAAGTATCTTGTTGTTTTTCATGATGAACTGATGATTGTATATTCAGTATCTTGTTGTTTATGACTTTATGTTTAATTATGAACTCATGATTGTATATTCAGTATGTTGTTGTTTATGACTTTATGTTTCATTATGAACTCATGATTGTATGTTCAGTATGTTGTTGTTTATGACTTTATGTTTCATTATGAATTCATGATTGTATATTCAGTACCATCACGATCCTCGTGTAATTTCAATATGAAAGTGTGTCCAATATATTAATCATGTTTGTTTCGTGTAAAAGTGTGGCTTATTGATTGTATCTCACATTTCTGTTGATGTGGTCTGTATTGACAAGTTCGGCAATGAGATTTTGGACGCCTGTGTTTGTATCGACTTACTGTTAGTTTGTGCTTGTGTCATAGGTGCAAGAAAGGGCTGCCCACAAGCCCTAGGGGGACACACCTGTTTCTAAAGGAACTTGATTATGGATGTTGATGTTTGAGTCGCGTATTGAATTGTTCACAGTCTGTAGTGTGTTTTGTGTGTAGTATGCATCCATAATGTTTTGTACTTTGTATTGAAGGCTGTTCAAAATGTCGTAGCAAGATTTCAGGTCCGTCAATCGTTTTCTTTGATGCAAAATTTCCTCGGCACACTCTCGTATGTTATCTTCTATGCTTATTTCCTTGAATGGGCTCTGTTTCTGCTGCATGAGGTTGTGTTTCAATCGCCTGTTTGTGTTGTGTATCTTGTTCACACACTGTCGTCTGTGTGTTTTGATTTTCGTCTGCTGTTGCTTCAGAACGAAAATGATATTTTTCAACTTGACATTCTTGGACTGTGCTTCAGGTGTTATAATGTTGCCCATACAGTGGATATCGCTCGTAAAGAAACAGCGTTCAAGTCTTTGAGTTTCCACTATATATATTCAAACATTCGGTGTAGACGAATAATACGATTACGTTTTTGCAAACGAGTGTATTGTGTTATTTGTGTCGGGAAATGACGTGATATGCACCACTGAAAACATTTTACAAAATTGTTGCCAACACACAAACATTGTATATATGTGTGCAGAAAAAGCACTGCAACCTCTGTTAGGTAAATGGAGGATAAACATCAGGAAAACGCGCTGCTAGAACGATGCATCTACTACGGGTCTGTGCTTGGGATTGCTCTATGGGTCATCTGGATTGGCTGGATGCCTTTTATTCAAGTAAGTTTTGCGACATGCAGATTTTAAACATGTCTCATGCTCATGTTCTCACAATGTCCTTGAACGCACAGGTCATTATTTCATCAAGCAGCGTCACGACTACGATTTCACACACGTTTTCCGAGTACAATACTGCCGCAACCATCTACGTCGTTGGACCCATGTCATTGACATTTATTTTCCGCGTTTTCCGAACCATCAAAGCCGACATGATTTCAAGTGTTGAGAAAAAAATGGTCTTGATAATTCTGCTGATGACACAGTATTCGACCATGATTGTCGTGAGGCACGACACAATACAAGGGACCTGGCACTACTTCTTCACATCATTGACGTTTTTATTCCTCATTCTGTACCACAACATCATTGTTGCATGTTGCTCGGACCAGTTGACACAAGTCGTCGTCATGATCAAGAAATACATATCAATCACGAGCGCGATCCTCATGATCTCGTTCGGGGCTGTGCAGATGATCATCTCAGACATCCGAGATATGCGAGCGTTGTGGGAATTTTTTTGTGTAGTGGAGGTTTTTGCTGTTTTGCTGCTGGGATCGCTCGATGTCGTCGACGTGTACGTCTTTGGCGAATTAATCGGCATAGAGTAGATCTCGTTTCCTTCCTTTTTATTAAACAACATCAAAACTATAGTTTGCGAAACTTGATGTAGAATTCAACCACTTCCTTCGACTCTCCATCCATGTTTTCCTCGATCTTTACAAACACATGCATTTTTTTCTTTTCCATCATGAACATGTCTTCGTTAAGATCATTGTCCTTGGCAGCCTTTCGTTTCATACCGACTCTTTCGGAAATGTCCCTCATTGGTTCGACCATTGTATGTTTTTCGCCCGACACTATCTCAATAAACTCGCGATGAAGCACGTACTTGTCATCAGCATTGGTCGACGCCGGAATCACCGTGCTTCGGAACGATATTTTCTTTTCCGTTTCAATTACGGTCAAGAAAAAATGTGTGTTGTCAATCTGAAAGAGCCGACTCAACTCCTTCTTGTCCTTCTTGTCTATTTTTTTCTTCTTGAAATCATGAATTTCAAACTTGAGCTTGATAGTTGTGTTGGCAAGTGAACTTGGAATTTCTTCCACGGAAATGTCATGCACCTCTTGCATGTGTTTTCTAACATCATTTGGCTGCATCACAATCTCCGCAGTACACTGACCAAAAGGACAGCACTGCGTCGAAACAAACTTGCACTTTAGAGAGTGCTCGGCAAACTTGTCTATTTTCATAACGTGTTTGCATCCCTGATGGGCCATGTTGCAAGGCCAGTTTTTCTTCATTGCAATATTTTCCATGACAAGTTGCCGACACTCGAATTTGCTACTCTGACGACACGTCGGACATTTCTTGACATTTGAAATGCAGTTGTTGCAGAAGATATGTCCGTTATGACATCCCATAAAAGGAGGGCTGAGGAGCTCGTAGCAAACAGGACAGTTCATCCACGTATCCAGCTCGGACTCGAGGGAATTGACGTCGCATTTTTCAGCAAGGTCTTTGTGTTCCATCGGTATTGAATCGTCTCAAGCGTTGATGGCGACAACCCTATATAGTGATTTGCGAATCGGGAATTCTATTTCTGTGACTCTAAAAAATTTATTTCTAGACAACAATGATATATAAACGGGGTTCTGTAACTGTACAAAAATGTCATCACGAAATCTGGGAAAGTTGAAAAATGGTTTGTTTTTCGCCAATTGGCAGGAGTCAATAAAAGGCGCCCGAGATCTGACAGCACGGTATGGTGACACCGTCATGGAAAAGGACGAGTATGGCGATTTCGTAGGAGAATGTATCTGGGGTCTGGGCACGAATGATACTCTCATAGTGATTGATATGCAAAAGGACTTTTTACCCCGGAGTAAAAAAAATCCAAACTGTGGTAGCTTTGGAGTAGGTGGAACAGCAGAGATTGTGGATAGGATTGCATTGTTGATTGATACTGCCTCACACGTAGGTGCTACAGTCATTGTCTCGCGAGACTATCACCCTGCCGACCACTGCTCGTTTGATACAAATGGCGGCCCATTCAAACCACACTGTGTCCAAGGCACAGAGGGGTCCGAGTTCATTACCAATATCGGGAAAGCAATCGAGCGTGCAGAAATCAGGAATCATGAAAATATATATATCGTGTTTAAAGCTATGCACGAACAGCAAGACTCGTTTGGTGCTATTCCGTACTCTTTGAATTTTACCAACGTGAAAAACACGGAGAATCTCAAAGAATACGATAATCATATACCGATTTGTAGGAATAATGAACTGCATAATCGATACTCGTCAGGGTGTTCGCATGCTCCATGGACAGGATCTCTTGCTCTCAAATCGTCGGGGTTGCTGCAACAAAGTTATGACAAGGAAGGCAAACCCGTGCTAACTTGCAAATACAATGTGAATGCGCCTCCAGATGTGTTGTCCATGGCTGAAGATGGTTACGAGCGACATATCATGAATATGCAAGACATCATCACAAATCAATTGCATAAAAACAGTGGCAACGGGAAACCTCCAGGAAGGATTTTCGTGTGTGGCGTCGCACTCGACTATTGCGGTAAGAGATTTGTGTGTAATGACCTTGTCACTTTAATTGAAATCTAACGCAATCCACGTGTGAACAAAACAGTCATTGATACGTGCGTGAATGCAGTCGACATTGGACTGCAAAACGTTCATTTAGTGTTGGACGTGACCAGGGCTTCAGGAATGAAAGTAGGGGATACACATGTTTTCTTTACGCCCCCGGCCAAAGTTCTCAAGAGAGCTCAGGACAAGCATATAAATTTAGTACGCTCAGAAACACTGATCAACAATGCCATCTGAGCTGTCTCATGTCCGTTTCATCTGCTTTTTGGCCTGGACTGCAGAATTGTTCATGGTCCAGTGTCTTTTCTGCAGGGCAGGTGCCTTTGCAATCTGACTGCGTACAGCCATGGCAGAATTCAGGGTTTGGTTGTTCTTGGTAGGAGCCATGCGGAATAATAGTTGCACTGTCTTATATACTAATCACGGGAAACCCCGAAAGATCGTGTCGATTGTGCCTACAATATACATGCATGGACAAATATCTAGACATACATATGTTTCTTAATGGCAACTATATATATATAGGGTGTTTTGATATTTGTGGGTGAGAATGTTAAACACGATCTATTTGGAGGTGCCGATCATGGCCATCAGCTTAACCTCTCTGCCTGTGACACTCAACAATCTGTACATGCAGTCAAAAGGAACGAGTGTCGAAGGAACGAATAAAGCCATGTTTGTTTTGCAGTTGCTGTCGAGTATCCTGTGGATCACGCTTGGCGTTCTGACCAAGCAGTGGTTCATGTTGTTGGCCGCATCGAATAATATTGTCCAGACCATTTGTATTTTGTATATCATCAATCGTCTCAACAAGAACCGCGAAGCACAGCAAAACTATGAGGAATGCAACGGATGAAGAAAAAAAAACATTGAATACAATAACCAAACGGCGCATTGTATGCATGAGTCAGTATGCAGAATGATGCATTTGTAAGGCTATGCAGTCCTGAGATGATAAAACTTGCCCTCGTCTACAGCATGAAACATAAGAAGAATAAAAACACCAGCAGTGTGAAGAACATTGCAGAATTCCTCAACAGCATCATCTATGAAAAGAAGAAATTCATTTTGAAAGAGAACGGACTCAATATCTCAAAGTCCCTTTTCATACCGTACAATATAATGCCACACGGCTTTCTACTCGACATTGATGGCATTTTGGAGAGACATAGGGACTGTTTTTTTTTTGTGGACTCGAGTGACAATAACAATATCGTTGTTCAGAATGAGCAGTCTGCGGACAACATGCTGGGCATCTGCAACATTGTGTGTGGGTTTTTCCTTGCAATAAAGGAGCTTCAAACGTCGGAAAACGAGCTCTACTTGATGGCGCTGTTTGATAGTGTGGTGTCGAATGTGGTTTTCGAACAGAGAGTAGAATTTCCAAAAATCATATCAAAAGCTGTAGAGTATGGGTACCTTGACGTGCAAAAAGTGTCGGATTTCGCGAAATAAAACGCGACGAATTTCAAAGTAGATTATGTTTTAGATATAAATAGAGGCTCGTACACCTGCTGCATGTTTTGATCATAGTTCATGATTAATAATAAAACAATACTTCTGCTCGAACGAATCAACAACCACTTGGAAATACAAAACTACATGGACCTTATTTCGTCAGACGTACAGTCGCTCATTGTATTCTACAGCAACTACATATACCAGAAACGGAGCCACAAAGGGCAGACGCCCATACACTATATGATAACTCTGAAAAAGAGTCTGGACATGGGCACCACCGAAAGCATTGAAAACTCTGGATCCGTCTTTTCGCACGACATCAAACATGTGTTGACGGACGGAAATGTTCGAGAAAGGTGCACTGTTTTCCAGAATTTGCTTTTCAAAGACCGAGAGTATCGCATCATATGGTACCTCTTGAACATGTACAACAGGTCAGAGACCATACCGGCTTGTATCGATCGCAACACGCTCCTTGAATACAATACCCACATTGAGGAGGAGCACAGGTGTGTCTACAAGAAAAACATCAAGAATATCATCTGTGACAGCTACAAGTACCGCAAGCGTAAAACACGCTACACTCGCGCAGACACCACGGGCTTCGAGTTGCATGTGCACAACACCGTCCCTCAACTGTCGACACGCGAAAAAAAATTCATCAACTCGCAGTTTCCGCTCGCCAGCCTCCTGCCGTGGAAGACAGGACACATGGCGTGGATAGTCAACGAAAACAGCAACTTTGCCGTCGACGCCCGACTGTTCAACAAAGCAACCGTCGCCGGCCCGTCAGGACATACCCATGCCATGTTGTGTTTCATGAAACTTCTCATAAATTTTGATCTCAAGAAATGGGTCTTGATCTGTATACTCTGGCTGGTGGGATCGGAGCACCACAGTATACACGAGGTTTTGCTCATTGCCCACAAAAACCATGGATTCGAGTATGACATGACAAATGACTGTCATGAAGTTGTCGATTGTCTTCTTGATGAGCTCTCGTGATGTCGAACGATTCCTTGGCCAAGTGCATCATGTTTCGGTAGAGAGTCAGATGCCACTCGTCGAAAACCGTGTCTGGGTTCGTGAAAGAAATTGGGCGCCTCTTTGTGTTTTCCTTGAGAAATCGAGAGAGTGCAGATCTCCAATTCACAAATTGCGGGGTTTTTCCTGTATTCGACTTGTGTGCCAGTATCACAACGCCGTACCCATTGTTCTCGACATAATCACTCATGAAAAACCCTCTCTCGAACCGTATGAGGTTGTAGTGTATGTTTACTTCGCACAAGACAAAAACCTTGCCAGTGTCGGGGTGTATTTGCGATATCAACACTGACTTTTCCTCACTGCCCTCAATCGGGATGGTGACTGCATACTTTTGCTTGTTCAAACTCGCCTCGACATAGTAGAATCCACGTTGCTTGCTGTCCACCGGTTTCAGAGTGCCAATAAGTATGCCCTGCTTATTTTTCATCAGGATGTCTGTGCGAAAATATGTCCGTGCGCTCAGGTATAATAAATCAATGTGAAGTATTGTCATTCTTTTTTCGAAAATAGTGACTTGCTTGTTATTTATATAGTAGATTGCAAAGTGATAAATCAAAATACAGTCTGCTATTCATATATAGACATCTTTGCACAAATGCAATACGCATGAACTTTTTTGAAAATGTGTTTGAGTTCTGCTGCCAAAACACCCTCTTTATGCTTCGGCTTACTGTTGCGGCAAACACGAATGTGCTCGATCTTTCATTCGCACAAATGCTCATGTCTATACCCAATTCGAGAATCCATGCTGCGACTCTCCAAATGATGCAATTGTTGTACCAACATGAACCTATCAGACTGACCAGAACATTGTCAGTATCTCCAATTGAGATTGGTACTGGGTTTGGTGAATACATGATAAAGGCAGTATTTCTACCGAATGCCAACCCTGAGATTGTGCCGTGCTTCTTGCATTACATCCGCAAATTAGCAAATACGACTCCAGTGTACCTGCCGATTCTGGAAAATCTTGTAGCGTCAATCATCGTATCCTATGATTTGGCCACATGTCTGGATGTGTTGAACATTGTCGGCACTGTGTCTGTGCTGGACCTGTGCAACGAGCTCGAATTGTTCGTCGTCATTCATAGCACATTCCCCAATTCTTGGTCCGTGCCGACAAATCCAACCATGTACAGAGCAATCGCATACCAAGAAAAAATTATGAAAATAGCATCCGTCGATGCAGATCTGTTGACAGTCATCGACAACTACATCACAGTCGACCCCTTGTCGATAACTCTTGGAATGTTTTCGGGCTTCCATGCATACATAATACAGAAAACTCCACACATTCTTCAACAGTACAACATTTGTCAGACCTATTTCAAAATGGCCATTTACCTCCTCAGCAAAAACACACAATCTACACTCGACAAAAATAAAGTGTGCTTTATCGTCACAAAATGTCTCCTCGACTTCAAGCACAAAATCGGCGGTTTCTGCCAAGCGCATCTTCTGGATACCGAGGACACCTTTGATTCCGTTTCGAAAATGGTTCTCCGGGTTGTTTTCTACCACCCCGACAGGCCCATAACACACCTCCAAAGATTACTCCACCACGTGTGCAGCCCAGCAAACTTTACGCGCAAGAAGAAATCGCTACAAATGAAGTGTGTCTGCATCTTGAGGCGATGCATCATCCTCGATTCGAAACAAACAAAAGGCTTCAAACGGACAATCTCCATCATTTCACGATTGCCATGTAGTCCCGACTTCAACCTCCACAACATCATCTACTCCTCCGTGTATTGGCAAATTCTTATCAGCCCAAACAAACACTACTGCCAAAACACAAACCCCCTGATTTTTTTCATGACGCTATATGCGCACAAACAAAGGCTTGCTTCCACAAAAAAATACACATCACTACTCCTAAAAATTACAGGATTCATCAGCTGCTCCATCTATCTTCTAGGTTGCAGTTCGTCGAGGCACGAGGACCACAAAAATCTGTGCTTTCTCATTCTGTCCGTGCAAAACATTTCTTCCGGTTTCAACTCCGCCACAAATCCGCCCCCCACAAACTTTCTCAACATGTTCCATTATATCCTCAAATACATCTCAGACACACAGACTGTGCACTTGTGGCGTGCCAATGAGCTCCGCATGGTGACAAACTTCATATTCCGCTACCTCGATATCTATCGTGGCAATTCCCATCAGTTCTCCCAGTGCAATGCTCTACTCATACAGAAGATATTATCGAATACCAACCTCTTCTTCGCGAAAACGTTGTCGCTGGAACTGCGATATTTACACATCCTACATCATCTCAGCGCTTGCTATAATTTCCCGACATTCACAATACAATACCTCAACCAGCTTGTGCAGCGATATCCTCAAGACTCTCTCGTCTCCAACACCGTCATATTCATCTCGTCGAAACAACTTGGTCTTCTCACAAAAACACACACCACATCATACCTGGACATTGTCATGCCAAAATACATCACCATGCTCGAAAACATCCGCTACGACAACCGCAATTTGCTCTGTCCCTTGACACAGATCTCATGCTGGCTCCATATATGCATACAGCTGTGCTTTTTTCACTTTAGAATGCAGCACACCACAAGCTACGACAACGCGCGAAACGTCTCAATCATCGACGACGCAATCATCATCATGCTCCAACTCACAATACACAATTTCCACCTCGTGTTTTCAGACCTATTCAACGGGATTCTCACTCTCTTCAACTTGTGGCAAATACACCCTGGTCGTAAACAGAGTGTCACATGGCTGTACTTTGTTTTCACAATCATGTCAAATGCGCTTGCTTCAAAAAGCATTGTGCAGAGTCCTCTCGTCGACGCCAATTACATCAGCATTGTCACAAAAATATCATCCGCATTCCCCTTGTTATCTACAAACACACACATACACCACGTATCCATGCATGTACACAACCTGCTCAAGGTCCGTGAAAACATACTCAATTTCGGCACCGTGATGTCCACTTACACCCGCACTAGCATGCTCCACAATGGCTATTTGTGCGAATAGTATCACGCTAAAAATAGATCTATTGATCGACTTTATTATGACCACAAACAAGGCTGTAACTTTATTTTCCCAATGCTCACCCATGAATCTATCGCATCGCCTTACAAACGCGGAGCACAAATGCGACCGTTTTCAAGACTCACGTGCATATTGCGGTCAGAAAGCCGGGCACTCATCTATGACCAATACGAAGACATGAATGTCTGGTTGTCTGCTGATGAAATGGACGACTGGATCGAGCAGGAAGAAATCGAGTACATCAAGTATGAAAAGAACTTGAAGATACAACAGGAACAAGAAAAGTATGAAGAAGAGTGTGATCGCATTGACAATGAAATCATCTTGCAGAGGCGCCGCGTGGATCAAGTGAAATTCGAAATCAAATGTAGAATAAGCACTGATGCTGAATCTCGTAAAAAACGCAAACGAGACGAGGAGATCAACGAGAAACGAATCCTTCACGCTCATTACATGGAAATAAAATACAAGAATGACGAAATTCACGATCTTCAACTCAAGGTGGACGGAAACTATCGAATCCTCGAAGAAATGCACAAGGCCAAGACACACACATGCTACGTTAACAAAGATTAATAAACATGAAACCCTACTCTACAAACATCTGCCGCTTGTGAGCCGAAAAGTCTCTGGCAGCATGTCGTCTAGTCAGTGCAAGAGAACCTGTCTTATGCAGACTGAGTGAACATTCAGAGGGCAAAAACGCCGAGCCTTTGATCCAATCGTGTCCATCCACTTTGTAAACGTCGTTATCTAAACAGAGCTGAACCCATTTCTCGATCATCCCGTGCTTGTACTCTACAACAGCCGTGTCGGTACTGTACCAGAAATAAACCATCGATGACGAAGCCTGTCCGTTTTCGAAAAGACCATGCAAAGAGTCTCCATTTGAGAAGAAATAGCATCCCTCTCCGCTCGCTGTGCTATTCTCGATGCATCCCTCATAGACATCACCATTGCCAAACAGAATTACCCCATTCCGATCTTGTGGAGATGAAATCATGTACTTGTAGCAGGACTGGATTTCATGTAGTTTCGTCCACACTTTTTCAACTTGATCTTTGGATACAAACGATGGAGCGTTTGCGCACGTCATGTACTTGCTGATTTTTCGAATTACATTGGATTGAGAAGACGTTTTCAGGGGGGCATGCTTTGATCCTCGCACCCCCGGCACCCAGTGCACGGTATTTTCTACAAGAAAACATGCAATGCCTCTGTAGAGCGAACCCGACTTGTTCATGCGTCTTACGAATTTGTAAAGTTGCACAGATGTACAGATGACCATTCACTATAACTCTACAACTTCTTGGGACTATTATATACCCGACAACCAGTTTTATTACAAAAAAACTTTGATTATTTTCTCCACTGTTGCACGACACAGCGGGCAAGAGGCCTTGGGATTTTTCATAAGGTCTTCTGCACAAGATTCGCATACACACAAGTGATTGCACGGTACGAGCACAGTGTTCTTCGTTTTCTCAAGACACATACAACACTCATTGACAGTCTCTGCACGCTGTTCCTGTGTTTTCTCACATGTCTTTTTCTCGTGTTCCTTGGCAAGTCGCACCAACTCACTTCTTTCCGCTTCGTCTTTTAGTTTTGTGTTTTTCTCGTGTTCCTTGGCAAGTCGCACCAACTCACTTCTTTCCGCTTCGTCTTTTAGTTTTATGTTTTTCTGGTGTTCCTTGGCAAGTCGCAACAACTCCCTTATTTCCGCATCGTCACTCTTTTTTTGTGCAAGCAACTCGTTAGCCTGTTTTTTTTCCGAGATTGTTTCATTTTCTTGTTTCAGCTGCTTCTCCTCCAATTGTTTCAACATCCTCTTTTTCTTATTTTCCTGTTTTGCTTTCTGTTTGCGGGCAGAAGCATCCGCCTTCATCGACTTGTCCTTTTCTTCAGCCTCGATCATTCTACACGCCATGAGTTCGGCAAACTCGGTCTTCTCTTTAACCAATGCCCGTGAAACTAGATCAGCTCGTTGTATAGCCCTGTATTCCTTGATACATTTCATGTTTCTCATGTACTTCATTAAAGTTGCTTCCGCCATCCAGTCATCGTAATCGCCTCGGTCATTCTTGCGAATTGCAGTAATTTTACGATACAGGTTGTCTTCGTATTTGTCACAGACAAGGGCTTTTTTCCTTTCGACGCTCCTTTCGCAATTGTTTTCACTTTCGAGTTCAATCATCCGACCGCAATGTTCATATTCTATTTTATGAAATTGCAGCGATCCATCAGATGAGTTCCGATAAAACGAAGCAAACATCGAAATCGGCTCGCTAGCACAATCAAATGCCACAATGCTGTCAGATTTGTTGGCAAATATAGTTTCACACGCATAACCCGATAAAAAAGTAGCTTCCAGGATATTAGACACAAACTCGTTCGAACTACATTCGGGTCTTATTTCAATTGCCAACTCCAGTGGTATCTTGCCTTGCTTATTTTCATGGACAAACGCTGTCAACATCAACGCAGTATTGCTCATGACTTGCAGCAAATGTACAATCGACTCCTCACACTTTGACCCCAATGCCAAGTGCAGCACAGTATTGCCGTCATTGTTGTAAGAACACATTATCCACAAACTTTCAGCGGCCACAATTTTCCTTAATTGAGGTGAAAAATTTCTTTCGTAAACAACGTGCACTGGAAAGCTGCCCGTCTTCTTGCACCTCACTCCCAGTGCCCATTTATCCATTTGCAATAAAACCGTGACGAAAAAGTCAGAGGCCTCAATTTTCAGAAGAAGACTCAGTGCAGTTTCTCCTTCTTCATCAACGTGTCTCAACTCCCGTAACCATGTTTCAGGAGTTTCCATCCTCATGTTGACAATTTCATCACACATTGTGCCCATTGTATAAGCTGTATGCAGTGTCATGTTGGATCAACGTCTGCAAATTGTTTGATTCCATGAATATAAAGAGTTGGTATATAAATAGAATGCTTTTTTAGTGCCGACCATGGGATTTACAAAAAAATGTTTAATTTTTATTAAAAAAGACTCAATCTCACTTGTAATGTTGTGGGAATTTTTCCAAGGAGAACTGCCTGACAAAAACAATGAAAATTTATAGATATGATTGGCTGTTCTGGATACGCGCGATTGCTTGAACAATCAAATCGTTTTTCCTTGTTCTATCGGTTGTTCTGACATCTCTAGTAGCTTAGTAATCTTGCTAGCCAGCAATTCCAAATTACTAGTACTAAGCCTGTTGAAGAAATTGAGACAATGAATGGTATGATCGAGATCTTGAACGTAAGTAATACCAGTATCATCTGTGCCGTTGCCTGGGCTGTACCTGGGGCTGGTAGGTGAGCTAAAGGATGTACGAGCAGGTGGAGCGTGTCCTGCATCACTCAAAAAGCAATAGCAAACGTTCATTTCACTACAGGTAGGAGTATTTGGCCCGTAAGTCGGACTAGTTGGTACATAATCAGAAGTATCGCTCATATTGTCGGTCTCAACCGCTGTCGACACAGATTCCAAACAATTCGGAGTAATGGTTTCTTGTTGCATAGATGGAAAGATAAAACTCATTCCACATACTGCTCTGTCTTATGGGCATGATGAAAAAAAAATATTTTTTAGAACGTCTATTTTTGCAACAATTGACACCATCATATAAGAAACACTCCTACAACTTCAAAATCAGCAACATGGACGTGGAATTTTTGGACCAGTTTATAGCGAAAAACATTGCGCGGACGAATTCCAACCAGAAAGACCTTGTATATTGGATAAAATTTCACCTCAAGAAGGGGGTTTTTCTCAAGCACAACGGAAATCTGCACCTTCAAACGGCGTGCAAAGTCAAGAAGAACAACATTGTGGACTTCCTCGTCAAAGCCGGTGCCGATGTAAACTTCCGCAATCCGCTAGGTGAGACTGCAATTAATTTGGCGATCGTGCAATTTGGGTTTAGAGTACGTTCAAGGGTTCCACATGTCTCTGTCTTGGTGGAAAAACTTGTTCGGCAAGGGGCTTCGCTTTCCATGCAGGACAACCTGGGGCGTAGTTTGCTTCATCAATGGGCGTTTGATAAGCGCTACATATTCACAGACTATGAGTTTAGCCAGATGATTTTAGAGCATTTGCTAAAGTACAATGCAAGCGTTGATTTGGTGGATATTCAGGGAAACACTGCTCTGATGTATGCTGCATTGCACAATCGCGGCCTCTTTGTCATGCTCCTTGAAACCACCTCGAAACCTCCTCCACTCAGTCGCAATTTTATTCTTGATCAGCAAAATTTTGCCGGCGAAACCTGTGCCCATCTCCTTGTTATGCAACAGCGTGAACGAAGAATTAACTGCAATGGGTCTGACGACGACAACGACGGAAAAGCCCTGAAAATGTTGATTTCTAAGGGTGTCTCGCTTTACCTTGAAAATAATTCAGGAGAGACAGTGATTGATTGCATTATCAAGTGTCGGTATGGTAATGACTATAATCGCAGAGTGATATACGAACATACATATCAGTGTATGCAAGCGTTTTTAATGGGAACACATTCCAGACTCGGTGCAAAAAGTCATGTGAGGCACTTGGATGATGTTGCATTAGACATTATATTACGGGGAATTCGAAATGTGCTCAAGTCGATTGAACTCAACTCCTACTGCACTGTTTACGTTTGCGCGCGTTGACGGTTGTAACTAATTTGTTGTGTTTGTGAATAAAACTATGAAAATTTTAAATTGGGGTTTGAAAGAAAAAACGACTCAGAAAAAAAATTTATTCTAGAACGTCTATTTTTGCAAACCACCATATAAACCTTGCTCGTACAACTTCAAAATCAGCAACATGGACGTAGACGCTTTGGACGCTTTTGTAAGTAAAAATATAGCGCTGAAAAATTCCAACCAGAAAAAACTAGTGGACTTGATTAAGTTTCACTTTAAGAAGGGGATTTTTCTCAAGCACAACGGAAATTTACACCTTCAAGCAGCATGCCGACTTAAGAAGAACAACATTGTGGACTTCCTCATCAAAGCCGGGGCTGATATAAACTTCCGCAATTCGGATGGTGCGAGTGCGATCAATTTTGCAATTTTACAACCTCGTTCAAGGGTTCGAAATGTGTCTGTCTTGGTGGACAAACTTATTCAGAAAGGCGCTATGCTGTCCATGCAGGACAAACTGGGCCGTAGTGTACTGCACCAATGGGCGTTTGACGATCGCTATGTTTTTACCGATAAAGAGTATAACCAGATGATCCTTGAGCGTTTGTTACAGAACAGTGCAAGCGCTGATTTGGTGGATAGTGAAGGAAACAATGCCCTGATGTATGCTGCACTGCACAGTACAAGCCGTTTTACGATACTACTTCAAACTACATCCAAGCCTCCTCCCCTACATCGCACATTTTTTCTTGATCAACAAAATTTTGCCGGGGAAACTTGTGCCCATTTGCTAGCGATGCGGAACATTGAGCGCAGAATTAATTGCAATGGAACAGACGACAATGAGGAATCGGATGCATTGAAAATGTTGATTTCGAGGGGTGTCTCGCTTTACATAGAAAACACTGCAGGAGAGACGGTGATTGATTGTATTATCAATTGTCGCTATGGCTTCGACTATAATCGCAAAGTCATATACAAACACACGTATCAGTGTATGCAAGCGTTTTTAATGGGAACACATTCCAGACTTGGTGCAAAAAGTCATGTGAGGCACTTGGATGAGATTGCATTGGATCTTATTTTACGCGAAATTAGAAACCAGCTCAAATCCATTGCAGACTCAATGCACTGCACTGATTATGATTGCTAGTCTTGATAGTGGTTTGTTCTTTTGATTTTTTTATGAATAAAAACTATGAAAATTTCAAGTTTGCATCAGAATTCGTCGGTTCGTGTTGACAACTGCACAAATGCCCGCAACGAGAGGCGAAAGAATATGACTGGTTTTATTGACAACAAAAAGGCTTGATGATCTCACACTTGCTTCTGTGTCGACAGTAGAGAATTTAAAAATTCCATGTATTTCGACATTCGATTTGGACGGAAATGAAGAGTATCGTGCATTGCTGCAAAATCAAGTGGATATCCATACAGAAGAGCTGATTCGAGTACATTCACTCGACTTTTAGAAAATTTGGACGACATATCAAATCCTCCAGGGATTAGATAATCTTTAATACATCGAGACTTTAATTCGTGGATGTACACGGAAATTAAATCAATTACAGAATCTTTTTCCATCTGATTACGTTTTTGATATAGCTCAAACAGTGTAGTGTATGGACTGCAAGTGATTTGTATAACTCCCACACCCCATTCGTTGCAACCATGAGCAAATGATATGTTTGGGTGGTATTTGGAAATGTCTGAAACCAAGGCCCTGGCTTCTTTCAACTGACGTGGCAGAACAATCTCTCCTACAGGTTTTTGTCCCAGACTTACTCTTTGTATCAAGACAGTATCCTCCGAGACATTTCTCCACTCCTTAAAATACAACTGCCCTGTCTCAAATACGTGATGGGTGTCGCCCATCCTGAAGAATAGATTGGTACGAGCTTCTTTCGTCGTGCACGCAAGTAAATCAACACCTGATCTTTCTCTAACGACTTTGTCAGGTGTGACATCTTTGGAATACCGACAAAGTTTTTTGGTGGATTTTCCCTTGCATTTCGATATTTTCAAACCAACTACTGTTTTTTCCATGACCTGCTTTTATTTGAAATCAATTCTATAACATTGCTGTGTGTGTTCGATTTTTTCTTTTTGGCAAAGGTCATTTTTGTTGCTCTCTATTTGATTGTACTGTGTAAGAACAATTTCAACGCCTTCTAAACAGAGCGTGTTTTCACTTTGATGTAATCTGGGATTTTGGTCTATGCCGACAACATGAAGCCAGTAATTATCGCATTTCTGTTGATGATGCGTGATTTCCATGGAACAATCGCCGTTAACGTATGCCGTATGTTTATAGGCATCGTCCTCCAACGTGATGGTTTCGGAAGAAGTCTATCTCAATCACACGACTGGATCTTTCATCGTGCCTCAGGATCTGGCATAGCTCGAAAAATTGTACAGTTGTTATGTCTCTATTTTGCTCAAAATCCATCTCAAATTGCCGAATACATTCATTGCCGGTCCGGCGCAAACCATGGGGGTAGAAAAAAAAATGGGGTCGAGAATATTGAAAAATAGAATATCCTATTTTTCGTCTCCACTTCAAAAACGAATGAATAATCGCCACTGTCTTCACCAAGCATGCCTGCAAAACGCAAAGAAAGGAAAGAGAAAAAATCAGATCAGGCTGGCAGTGGTGTTGGTGGCAGCTCTGTTGCCCTTTCCGCTGAGCAACGACAGGAGAGACGGCATCAACGATATTTCAAAGCTATCGAGATGAGTGCAAAGCGTGAACCTTTCAGCAGCCTCGGACGAATCGTGTATCCTCCTTGTTTGACCTCTGACGATATCATTTCAAAGCAGTTGTATGAAAAGATTGTCATTATTGTAGAAAAGAAGGATCCTGATGAGCTGGCGGTGCTGTGTGCTGTGAACAAAGCTCAGCTAGAGCTCCGCAAACTTGATCCTATTCCGCATATCCACGAAGAGTGGGGATTATGGGACTTGTGTGTGGTGTTGGAAACCCAACTTGAGCAAGATATGGAGTTATGGGGAACTGGCATGAACGAAATGACCAATATGGTGAAACACTGGAATCATTCGTACTATGACGTTGATATCTCTCCTCTGTTTTACATTGTGCAGAGGTCGTGTGAAGAAGATTCTGACGAGGATGAATCGATTGAAGCTGCTCCGTATTTCGCAGGATGCATCCGTCAAGCGCAGTTGTGGAAACGAATCTACCAAAAGCATATCTTGTGTGAGCATGGAAAGGAAGAGGAAGAAAAAGAAGAACACTATTGGGCTGTGCAGCACAAAGTCAAAAAACACCTTCATGCTCTGAAGAATATTGTGGGAATGTAGTCTTTGTATTTTTGAAACGAACCCGTTTTACCGAAAAAGTGCCGACATTCAGTTCATGCTGATCGACGATGAAAAAATCGAAAAAAAAACCGGATCGAACCCATGAAAAATAGGTTGACCCGAGATGCAAAAGCACGACCGGAAACAGTGGGGGTCTAAATCCGAAAATTTCGATGAAGGAATACTTGCAGCGACTCACAACGACTATAAATGCAGCCGAAATTCACGAGCTATCAGACAGTGCTACAGGAATAGTAGCCGAAGATTGTGATGACTGCTTTTATTGCTTGTTCCATGTTCTCGTTTTTTGAGTTTTTGTCAATTGTTAGATTTTAGAAATAGAATTGTTTTTTAAGACTGTTTGTCAATAAATACCGGTGCAATCCCAATTGTTACACGCAACAGCATGGCAGAAAAGTTTGTGTTGATTCAGAACGAGTATGGAAAGTATGGTTTTTTCATGGAAGCACATGAAAATGAATTGGCCGATGCAAACTTGACAGTGGTTGAGCGTAACATCGGACTGGCTTGCAAACAACATGAAAACATTACCAATCTCCGTTGGCTGCCAATTGTCGATTCGGCTCCAAATCACGATGGTGTCATTTGGCAAAGCGAGTTTCCGAGTTTCCTGAATTCGTTGTTTGATCTGGAGAGCCTCGAGATGAGCATGTTTTTTAAGGCTGAGGGGGATGAGGTCTTTACGGTAGACTTGCAGCATTTATGTAGACTGACGCACTTGGACTTGTCGAATAATTGTTTGCAAGTGATGCCTGAGAACTTGTCGCGTTTGGTCAATCTACGCGTTCTGAACATCTCACATAATAATTTTCTGGACATTGACACGGATTTCAGCGGCATGCAGCAATTGACGCATTTGTTCATCGATAGTGGATCGATTCCAGGCGACGTTGAATATCGAAGCATTAACTACAGCATATGCGCATTGTTGAATTTGAAAGTGCTGAGTTTTAACATGACGCGGTTGATCAGCTTGCCATATGATATTGGGAAACTTGAAAATTTGACGTCGCTGAATATTCAGGGATCGTGTCTTGATGAACTCCCGGAGTCCATTAGCAATCTCACGAACCTTGTCGAGCTATTAGCATATGGTTTAGGATTGCAAAGTCTTTCTGAGAATTTTGGCAACTTGAGTAAGCTTGAGACACTAGAGCTCAAAGGCAACTGTGATGTACTCACATTGCCACGAAGTTTTTTACAGCTTACACAGCTAACTGATCTGAGTTTGCCTGGAAAAGAGTCACTTGTGAAGCCAGTTGGATATGAAAGTTTTTTATGCAATTTGACACTAAATGGGTGCAAGTATGAGGAATCAGACTATTAGTTTTTCCTGGCAAAAACGATGGGCATACAGCAGCTTGTCACTCGCGAATGAATTCCAGCTCCTAACCAATTGCGCAGTATCATTCATACATTAAGAAACATTAATGTTTCCATTTTTTATTAAAGCTGAAAATTAATCCGTGCCTGTCACTTGTATGGCAGTGGTTGGTCGTAGTCTAGTTCAGCGTCCCGGTGGAAGTCCTTGTCCCTCACAACGAAAATGTGGTGGACATCAATAATTTTGAACAAATTGGTGTCTGCAACATTTCCTTCAACGCGGACGCTACGAAACCACTCGTCAAACTTGATGCACATTTCGTCAGTCACCTCGGAACTATCATCCGAGATTTCCTTGGCGTCTTCTTTCTTCAACCCAGCAGTCTTTGACAGGTTAATAGCTGAAACATAATCATAATATTCTGTCCCAACCATAAATCCAAGGTTCCTCATGCACTTTTCTTGCAGAGCGTGTTCTTTGATTATCTTCTATCGCTACGACGACCTTTTCATGGCAATTAGTGCCAAGTTCGTCTTCATCCGCTTCAACTGTGACACCACTAGAGAGGATTATGGTGCGAAAACTTCATTAGACCACAAGATTCAGGCGCTGTTGTCGTGCATCGGAACGCAGATTACAAGGATTCGCAACAATGAAAATACAGAGCTCTGCGAAATTGTCAA